>Ga0209282_1001429_pt1 | contig 13116 bp, 4 predicted proteins | sample Mtrugardesep15_FD_187529 | JGI IMG/M metagenome (GOLD analysis project Ga0209282, IMG submission 187529) | Root nodule microbial communities of legume samples collected from California, USA - M. trunc garden sep15 (SPAdes) (version 2) | ecosystem: Host-associated > Plants > Roots > Nodule...
TTTTTTTTTTTTTTTTGAGGGATATTTTGTAGAGTACGTTATTAGCATGACAGAAGCAAACAAAATGGCATCATTATATTTTTACATACCCATATCAATTTGATAAAAATATATTTTGGAAATTATTAAACATAATTGCGTAATATAAGCATTGAATTAGTTAGATTGACACCAACCGACCTTAGCTCAGTTGGTAGAGCGGAGGACTGTAGTTGGATAACAGATATCCTTAGGTCACTGGTTCGAATCCGGTAGGTCGGATTTTTTTCCTAATTTTTTTTAATTCATTCAAAGCAGCACGTGTGAACAAAAATCCTTTAATATCCTTTTTTTAGCATTACGTCACGTCACATTTGTTTGTATTTTCCAAAAACAAATCGTACCCCCCTTTCTCCTTAGATTTTCTTTTTTGAAGAGGAAAACAAAAAAAAAATAAAAATAGAGCAACAACTAAAGATTGGAAGGTTACAAGAGTAAAAAAAAAGTACCTAAACAAAACAAAGATACCAACCTAACAAAAACCAAAATCAAATTTGAAGAGTATTCATACTTATGCATTGTAGCGATTGAGTACTTCATCGAAAGAAATTGCATGAGAAATCTTTAGCTTTAGTTTTAATCTAAGACCAAATGAAAAACTCCATTAAATCAACAAAAGGACCTTTAAGACCGATTTGATTATAAAAAACAATTTGATTACACTGTTTTTAAATAGACAAGATTTGAAATTTAGATAATGCAAATTTAAATTTTCAGATGAAAAATGTGAAAACTTTTGGAAGTCCAACATAAGAGATTTGAAATTCAAATAGTGCAAATTTAAACTTTTAGATAAAAAGTATGAGATGTTGTATTATAAGGATGTTCAACTATTTTTTTTATTTTTTTGTTTTTTATTCAAATAAAAAACTATTTTTTGTTTGTTTCTCTAAAAAAAAAAAAGAGTGCAATAGAGGGTAAAACCTGGATCCGGATCATCTCCTGCCACATTCTCTCTTGCGGTCTCTCATGCGCTGTTATCACCCGTCAGATTCATCTAACGGCTAGAGACAAAAGGGAATAAAGGGGAAAATAATATAAAAAAACGTCATTGAAGAGAGAGGAAGATCGAAGAACTTCGACTACGGACGAGGAACTGTGTCTTCGGCCTCTATTTTTTGTGTATAGTCATATTTTAACGTCCTAAGCATGCCTGAAAAATCATGATTTTTTTTAACTTTCAGGTCACGTTTTTGGACTACACATATATTATAAGATAAAATATAAGCTTTTTTTACATGGTCATTTTTCGAACATCATGCATTACAAAGTCAATTGTTATGCATAAATGTCAAATATTTAGTTTGTCATCATAAAAAAGAGAAAGATTGTGAAGAATATCTCCTTCTAACTTTAGTTGGATTTTGATGATAATAACACCACATCACAAAAAGAAGAAATGCTCATGAAGGCTTTAGTTAAAGAATGGAAATTATTGACTAGGCTATACTCTTTGTAATTATGACACTTGTCTTTTGATTTTATCATTCTTAACTTATGATACAACTTAAAATGCTCAGAAAATAATTATAAATATTTTACTAAGTTATCATTTATGGTCCATATGAAGCAATGCATGAACACTTTTTAAGTCTTGAGATCGTAACCATTTTGAGAACAACTTTCATACTCTAAACTGTGAATTCCAACATCACTTGTATCCAAATTATCATTCTTTTATCTTCAAAAACTTTGCCCATTCTATTACATTCATAAAGAATTTTTTTTAGCATTAAGCCCGTATTGTTAAAGTGATATTGATTAAAATAAACAGTCATATATTTGTTATCCTTCGATTCTTTTGTAAAAAAAGTTTTTTGCCATTGTTTTGTGGGAATTGTTGTAAGATAGTTGGGTGCTATCTTGTATTGATGTTAGAAACATTGGTAGAGGTCTTGGGGTGAGATTGTCTGTAACAAAAATTCAAACATAGTAAAATTCTTTCACATAGCGTGGAGGGAGTGGATGTACGTATAGAGGAACCATTGTAATTCTCTTTGTGTTCTTTCCCTTATTCTCTTTATTTTTCCACATTCCTATTCAAATCTTCATTATAAACTTTCCGAAAAAATATCAAAAGCATTAAACTTGCAAAAATTATCCTAAAAATCCAACAACCTAATTCACCCCTCCCCACTTTAAAATATGACCTTACAATGTAGCAGAGCTTGAACAAAAATCTTGAGGCACCAAAGTGAAGATAAGATATTTAAGTTGCAATTTCTTCTAAAAAATAATAATCAAAAGACAAATTCATTAATGTTTAACAACACTAGTATATCTACATGCACAATCAATCAAAGTAATGAAATACACATCAATGAGTAGCCAAAAGATAAATCTAAGAAACATCACAAGCAAACAACGTCAACTATTTATTTTTATTTTTTAAAATTGACAAAGCCTTAGTCTCAATGTACAACTAAATTTATTTTTATTGTTGATATGAGATGATCTAAAAATAAACAACTTAAATTATTCTAAGCAATTAGCCAATAACAACTGCTACATGTACCGTTGTTGTGAATTGATTCACAACTTTCTTAAATCGATTAACAAAGAGAAGCATTTTACAAACCTGCCAGAACTTGGCAAATGCATGCTTTACAAATTAAATAAAGGATAAAAACATAATTAACATATATTTAATTTTAAATTTAAAAACCAATTTTAAATAATAAAATAAATCACACATAGTTAATTTGTCTTCTTCTCATTCTCATGAATTAAATATGACGCTTAGATTCATGCATTTCAATCACAAAAACACCATCATCTACATCCACAGACAACAAATATATTTTGCAAATAGTACATATTTTCCTCGTTTTCCATATATTAAATATGACATTTTGAGTCATGCATGTCATGCGATAATGAATAATATATATTAGAAATACTAAATGATTGTAAATTTTAACTCCAATTATATTTTTGTATTATATACCTATCAAATAACCATTTTTTAAATAATCATATAAAATTTTACGATGTTCCATTATTTTATAGACAAATCATAAATTACATTAATAACCACTTTAAAATTAGACGAGGAACATCAAAATTTCAATTGTTTCTTTGATATTTCATTTATTTCCAATTATTATTCGATATATTATGTTTTCCTTTCTTTCTTCTTTTTACGCATATGCATAAAATAAAAGACAAAGACAAATTTACAAATGTATGGGTATCAAAATTTGTTACTCTTTAACTATTAATGTATAAAACTATATAAAAAAAATATGTGCCCTATAAAGGGAAAGTACTCATAAAAAATGAGATATATTTTGGTTTGGTTAGAAATTTAGTTGTTTAATTGAGAGTGAAATATATAAATATTTTTACGTGTTAATATTTTTTGTGCCTTTAAAAGAGAATGAATAAACTTAATTTAACTAAGAAAATAAGCTTGAGTGGTTAACGAGATCTACCAAAGACGAATTCTTGGGTGAAATATTTCATGGCCAAACTAACTTACCTTCCGGGTGAACTGCATATCACTAAGGCCCATTGCACTTGAGACCCAGAGGGTCGTCACAAAAAAAAAAAGAAACTCAATATAATTATAGTTGCTTTTTGAATTCATTATTTCTTATAAAAAATACGTTATCCATAGATATATTCAAATATTCGTGTATAGGTCAAAATTCGTAGATTACACATTTAGTAAACACGAATATCATATTTATTTAATATGAGGGTGACATGTGTATCATAATAATATTCATTGACTTCACTAAACACGAGAGTAATGTTCATTTCTTTCTATTAAAAAAACCACATTAATAATTTTTACGTGCTTATTACTTTTTTTAATTTTATAAAAATATTATTACAATTGTTAATTAGAAATTATTGTCTGAGTCACTTTCAAATTTGTCATGTATAATATAGATAAATAGAATCAAATCAAAATTCTTATATTCTTAAATTTTCCAGTTTAATTTATTTATATATATTTTTTATTTATCTATCTAGTAAATAAACATTTCTCGAGTTTTGAAAAGTCATCTTTTATGCTTAACACAAGTCACTACACTAACTTTGTGAGACGTTGTTTACACCAATGTTTCATCTAAATCTTTATTTTAAAAAATCTTTATTGGAAAATTATAACAAAAAGATGAAACTCTATAAAAATTACTTAAAAAACAAAACTATTATTGATGATTTGTGTTATGGTCGATTAGATGGTTCAATTGAAACAAGTCTTGCATGTATGGGGGCAATATTTACTTACTCGTGTACATTATAAAATACATTATTATAAAAATTTATGAATTCAACTAGGGATGTTCAAATCCAAAGATCCAAAATAAAAGCGTAAACCGATCTAAAAACTCGATAATCGAAAACCCCCCGAATATTTTTAGATGTGTTTGGATGTTGTTTTATAAAAACCGCTAGGATCGGTTTCAGATCACTTTTCAAAACCGAAGTAAACAAAACCGAACCGCAAAAGTAAATATTAACACTAATTTATTCATTTATTAGTATTATATATTGTATCATTATGTTGTTAATTGGTTATTAATCTTATATATTTCAGTAATTTAATCTGTATTATTATTACTTCATATGTTTAAAAAATAATCGATATTTTTCATACTGTAATTTTATTTTTTAATATATTTTGCATCAAACCTATTATTTTACATTGTTTGTGTAGTATTAATATTAATAAAAAAAATTATATTCTTAAAAAAAAAGTAAATAAAAAAATATTTTGCATTTTAGATATCCAAAAACCGATCCAAATTAAACCGTATATATTTGAATCAAATCGGTTCGGTTTTTTTTACAATAGTATTCCTAACCAAACCAAACCGCATGCGATTTTTATTTTGATCGGATAACATTTTGCCTCAAACCTAACCCAAACCACAACGTGAATCGATCGCTGCTCATTCCAATCTCTATCTCAGTCTCACCCTAAGTATTATGAATTCGCTGGAAATTGCAAAAAAGTAAGGAGTGGTTTGAACTAACTTTGGTGATACATCTTATTTAAACATGCACACCAACAAACTGTAATTTCTTTTAAAAAAATCTTATTCAAAATCAATACAAAAATAGTTCATTTTATATAAAATCATATAGTAACATCAAAGTAAAAGATTATATTTTTTAATTTCTGTCAAATAAATATATTAATGTAATGTTTGTATTTTTTTTAGATTTTTTAATTAGAATGATGGTTTCTTTGAGAAGATGATTAAAATGATAATATTGACTTATATTGTAAGTTTTGTATATTTCTGTCAAATAAAAATATTATATTAATGTAACGTTCATGTTACAAATAAATAATAATTTTTTTATTTCATCTCAAAAAACATTATTTTGTTTATTAATATGTTATATTGCTTGAACGAATTTGGTAATAAGCAAAAAAAAAAGAGAAGGGAAAACAACCATTTTGATCCTTTGACTTTGCACCTCATTGTCAAAATGGTCCTTGACCCACAATAAAATGCAAAATAGTCCTTTACATTTGTTAGCCAGTTTAGTTTTAACATTAAAATTGACCGTTAAAAGTTGAGTTGCCAATTGTTTTAACCGACAAGGATGTATAACGCGGATCCAAGGACCAAAGTAACAGAAAACGATCATAGATTAAATGCCTAAATCTCTAAATCCTACAATATTAATTCATTTGTCCCTTGTTCAGTTGCAAATTCGTGTTCTTCTTTTTCCTCCTCATCCCATCCAATCTTCCATTGAATACTGTTACAACAAGTTGTAGACCAATAACATTATAACTAAACCAAGAGATTTTAATGCAACTGAAGTCTTCATCCCCAAAACAATAAATCAATCTAGTCTTCTTACTTCAATTTTTCATATATACCACAAATTTAAGAAAATATATTTTCTATCTTTTACAATTCTATCATGAACATGTAAGAAAAATATGATTGCAGTTATTTAGAGTGCATAATTCAGTAGTAGTGAGTAGTGACTCGTCGTGGAATATGTCTAGTAGTAAAATTTTAGGAAACGTTACAGAAAAGAGAAAAGAAAACTTGTATTTTTTAATAGGAAAATGTTACTAAAGTTTGTGGTTGTGTTAGTTTCCAAGATCGAACTCAGGACCTCCTACTTCAAACTCCTTCAATATCCCTTAACTTGCAAACCTACACATGACAAAGAGAAATGTATAATGTTGACATATATCTCTATCTACACGAATAAAAGTCAAGTGCAGACATATTGCATACAAACTTTATTTAATAACAATCATACATACTAGCAGAGTAACTTTACACGTTTTAATATTCAGAGTAATTGTTATTTATAGTTAACTTAACATGTTCAATGCTATAATGTGGTGCCTTACTTGTTTAGAGGATATCAATATCTTATTTTACGATTATATATTTCTCTTTCGGTGTTAATATTGATGTTATCTACGTGTCTTGTGAAATTCTGACACAGAAAATAGATGTTGTATGCGATGTCAAGACACCAGTAATGTCGAATGCAATGTCAAGACATCGTAACAACATAAATAACAAAGAACAACTTAAAATAAATTGCAGGAAGTAAATGAAACAAGGTATTTGTTAACCCAGTTTGGTGCAACGTCACCTACATCTGGGGGAATCCAAGCCAGGAAGGAAATCCAATTTCATAGTATTACTTTGAAGTCCTACGTAAATAACCTCTAGTTTATTGCCTTCACACCTAATTACCCGTGATATTTCTATCTAAGACACAACTAGATATGAGATTCCATCTCACTTCCTCTCAATCGCACAACCCATGATTACAACAAATACAATCAAAGATGGAGTCAAACTCCAATAAATTGATTCCCTTATTGCTTAAAAGCTTACGAGTGATTCACAATTACAACACAACTATCAGTCCATATCTAGCATCAATGTGATACAAGAGTAACTCACAAACAACAATGGACATACTAAAACCCTAATTGACACTTTCACAAAATGCAGTTTCAGTAGTCTTTTTAGGTTTAGAGTCTCTTCCTTTATATAACATGGGAAACACATGAGCTTGATGAGCGATTCGGGCTAAACAGTCTAGCTGTACCAATATGGTCTTCATCACAAAATTTTATAAGCATATATATTGTTTCCTTGAATATTTTAAGTTTTAACATCCATTCTTAGGAAACACGACAAAAGCTTAAACCAATCTCAACTGCTTCTGGAAAAACACGCTTCTTAGACAACAATCTATGTGAATCATATCTTCATAAAATCTTCAGAGATCTCACGCTTAAAAAACATCTTACAAGAATGCAAAACAAGACACCTTGTCCAACATTTGCTATAACACTTGTTTTAACAAAACACGGCCAATCACAATATACAAACCTAACATCTTGTCTTTGTAGTAGGCATGACAACAAAACCCATACTTGTGGTTACCTGCCCGAACCAAACCCAATTTTATGGGTTTTTCCGTTTTGACTAAGTTTGGGTATGAATTTGGGTTTTCCCGGATTTCAAAACACGGGTATGGAACAGGTAACGAGTATATTGGTTCTCACCCCGAACCCATACCCAAACCTGTTATGTCATGTTATTTTGTTTGATAATTGTCGTGTTATAAAAACTACCATTGATATTTAAAGGAGCAACTAAATCAATTGTTCTAATAAATGTTAAAGTGAGCATATTGCTAGATAATGCATTACAACATTTCTCTGGGGGTTGCAAGAAAACTTCTCTTTTTTATTAAAAAAATTATTCAATGTGGGGACAGGGATGAGGCGGGGATACCGGAACCCATTGGGGACGGGGATGAGGTTCAATTTCTCATCCCCGTTGGATATGGGTAGGGTAACAAATAAGTATATGAGAATCAGGTATTGAAACGGGGAATGTAAAATCCGTCCTCACTCCGTCCATTGTCATGCCTGCTTTGTAGCCAAGGAATCAATTGTGGGCAATACCGAAGCATGATATATACCTTATGCAAAAGTATTTTCTGATGCATTGGATTATTTCTCAATTGAATAATCAACCATAACAACTTATGCATGCCCTATCTTTTAAATTCTTTTTGGAATTTGGACCAGAATTTAAATAATTATGGAATTGCATTATGCAGTGGTGTTTCTTGCAATATGCAGTGGTGTTTCTTGCAATCCTGGAAAAGCATCTAAATGTAGAAGCTTAGGTTTGAAACTTCGGTTGGTTTAGTTTGTAACTCAACCGTCTCATTACGGTTTCTTTTCTTGCTTTTTTAAAGCCGAGAATTTCGCGTCTCTATGTTGTTTTAAGTATTATTCCTATATTCAGTATATCATTGGATGCACACGTTCACCTCAAAGTGATAATTTATAACCTCAGTATTTTCACAGCTGGAGTGACTCGAAACACGATAAATGATTGGTAAACGGAAACCAACCATAAACTAAGAACAAAAGTATCATATTACACGATCCAACGTTAATATAGGACAGATATCCACATCCATTATGGTTATCCAATAGTGGGACAGAGACTAGAGCGACCATATAAAAATCAGTGTCAAGTGGATTATAGTGTTTAGTAGACAGAAAACAAAAACCACAACCAACCACAAAACAAAGCACACAAGTTTTGTATATATTGAAAGTAGAGCAGAATAAGTTAGGACAAGGATTCGAAAATGTTGAACGTTGGCTCAACCAAAAAATTGGAATAAAAGAGAATACATTACAATAGGCTATGTGGCTTCATTTTTCTGTCAAATGCTACTACAATGTTAATTTAGTAATTAATAAAATAAAGTGAAATCACGTAGCATTTGTAGAATCAAGCACACATTCATAAACATCAATTAGTGTACATTATACATGCAAAAATCGTTACAATAGTATACCATCTGGAAATATGCGACAGCTTTATCTATATAAATTACGAAAGCTTAACAAGTACCGACCTTAGCTCAGTTGGTAGAGCGGAGGACTGTAGTTGGTTAACAGACATCCTTAGGTCACTGGTTCGAATCCGGTAGGTCGGAATTTTTTTCTCTAACTTTTTTTTTCTTCATCATTTAACAACAAAGTTATAAACCATAGCCGTTGTCACACTTCAATTCCATTCATCACTCATTTCAATTCAATGGCTTTTTCTTCATTCTTCATCTCTAAAACCTTCAAAACCCATATTCACTACTTCACTGCAAAAGCTAAATTTTCCACTTCTTTTTTAGTCACAAAAACCCCAAAAAAACTCAAGAAAAAACACAAACCCAAATCAAGTCCCAGAACCAACCCAATCCAAACCGAACCAAACCGCGTAACTGCATTCGAACAAATCGTTAAACGCGAAACCCTAATGCGTTTCGTCACACGTTCAAAAAACTACCTCTCTAATCAACCGGAACACGTTCTTCAACTCGACGATGCCGGAAAACTCCACCGCGAACTCGGTTTCCCCCGCGGCCGGAAAATTGCTAAATCAATCCAGCGTCATCCTCTTCTCTTCCAAACCTACCGTCACACCGACGGTAAAATGTGGTTCGGATTCACCGATTTAATGGAAGAGCTTTTAACCGAAGAGAAATCGATTATGGAATCAATGGAACTCGATCGTGTTGAGAAGGTTCGTAAACTTCTCATGATGTCGCGGTTTCATCGAATTTCACTTGCGAAAATTCATCATGTGAGGAATTTATTCGGTATACCGGATGATTTTCGTGACCGGGTTGAGAAATACCCGAATTATTTCCGCATTGTTGATGATAAGAATAATGAGGATGGGAAGAAAGTGAGAGTTCTTGAGTTGGTTAATTGGGACCCGCTTTTGGCGGTTAGCGCGATTGAAAAGGAGTTTATGGTGAATGAGGATGATGCTAAGAGGAAATTTAATTTTCCTGTGAAGCATGGGAAGGATTTGGACTTGGGAATTGAGGATGAGAGGAAGATGAATTTGTTAAATGCGTTACCGTTGGTTTCGCCTTATTCGGATGGGGCGAAGTTTGATGTGTGGACATTGGAAGCTGAGAAGTATAGGGTTGGATTGATTCATGAGTTTTTGAGTTTGACATTGGAGAAGAGAGCTTCAATTCATCATCTTGTTGAGTTTAAGGAGGAGTTTAGTTTGACTAAGCATACTTATCATATGTTGGTTAAGCAGCCGAGGGCGTTTTATTTGGCGGGAACTGAGATGAACTGGGTTGTGTTTTTAAAAGAGGGGTATGATAGGAATGGTGTTTTGATTCATAAGGATCCTCAGGTGGTGTTTAATGAGAAGGTTTATGAGTATGCTCAGATAAAGGAAAATGAGGAAATGGAACTTGGTTCTGATGTTGGATTGGAAAAGCAATATAATTGAATTGGAATCACTTAAAAAAGGGTTTGTAGATTAAGAAATGAAAGATCAATTGTAGCTTTTCGATTTAAGGGTGCTCCTCTCCTAAACAGGAATGAAGTGCCTTTGTAGTGATTGCCTTTGCAGATCCTCTTTGGTTCAATGGAGAAATGGGCAAGGAGAAATTTAAGTTTAGTGTCCTGAGAATTGCATAGATGGCAAAGATTTTAGGTTCGCCAACTTTACCATTTTATTATCTAGGTATATTGGCTTTCATATTTTTGACTTTCATATGAGATGAAATGTCTCCTTGTATCAAGGTTTTGCTGTATGATTTTTTTTCCACAATCAAAATATCATTATAAGATTTTCTCTAGTTACTATAATAGTTAATTAATATGATTCTTTTGATATGCTTTCTATCCTCTAATTGAGTATCACAGGGTAAAAAGTCTTCATTGAAAATCAAATCATTCTCATAGGTTTCATGTTTGTGTCCCTGCTTGTTACGGCTGGATTAACCTGCGCTAGGTGTCCCCCTTTTTTATCAATAAAATTAGATTGGGAAAAATTCTCATGGTTACTATATATATGTGTGTGTGCCTTTAAAGCGAAAGATTCAATGACCAGATTGTGGGGGAAATTGAATTTGGTTTCAAGATGGGTTTAATGAAGTAGTATGTTTTGGTGAAACATTTACAAATACTCATCCAGTAACCTTATAAGTTATAAAGTTCCGATATTTAGTTTTTGACGCTAACGGTAGCCACTCCTCTACTAAGTAAAATTAGTGAGAGGTTCAAAGAGTTACTGAAAAATGTTCAAATCAAGTGAGCTATTGCCAAATGATTAAAAAGGATTTGGAGAAGCTTCTTCAAGTTGCTAATATCAATTATTGATAGGTTGGAAATTCATATTCACTAATTTTTGGTTCCTTATTATTCCCATATAAATATATCTAGAAAGATCTGAGTCACTGAAGTTAGTCATTATACAAATCATTGTGTTTTGTCTTCCTTTCTTCTTTTTATTGCCCCTTCCCCTGTTTGATTTCTAACCTGCCTCCTATTTTTTAAGTAATGCTATGGTTTCGGCTACGAAGGCCCAATTATGCAGGCACCCAGATTTGGTTGCAGTATTTTCGGACGACTTGGGTTCATCCCTTGTTGATCTTTTTCATGGCTGGAAAAAAAGGAGCTCAACTTGAACTACTAATTTTTGAGAAGTTGTTAGTATTTAACTGAATATGCTGGTCAGATTATTTAATGCATTAACACGAAGAGCATATGAACCTCTTCATTTGGAGTTTGAGTCCGAGTTATGATATAAACAATAGGATATTTTTATAGTAGCCTAGTAGGACAGATCAGTGGCGGTGGTTGACCAAAAGTTCCCAGCTGTCTTGTTAAGAATTCAGATTCAGGTTCGCTGTGACCTTCAATTTTATTTTATTTTTGACAAGAGCTGTGACCTTCAATTAGTTGCCACATATATTGAAGTTTTGTTGTGACATATTTTATTTTCAGTTAGAGCTTCCTTTGAATTGTTTAGTTGCCATGGTATCCTGTTTTCAGATATGTTTTTTATGATAGTGATAGTGGCAACTATAGCAATTAGGCTGGCCAATCTGTTTCATACAGTCAAAATTGTATGCACGAAGTTAACAGAATTTCCGAACGATGAATTGAGTTCCATACTTTACATTTGCTGAATGGATATAATGAAGACTTTATTACATCAAATCTTTGACTAAGAGACTGTCAATGTCTAGCAACCTTGTGCAGTCTCCTTTGTGGTAATATACTAATAATTACAGGTTGAAGCAAACACAACAAAGCCTACAACCAAACATTACCCAACTAGTTTGATTACATGTTGAAGCATTAACTGCTACACTTAGTCTTGGAAACGTAAAGGACTGATGAACTGTTCCTTTTTAAGACAACTAATGACGCTTAGTTTGATTTCTTGGCCTTTGCTTGCTATTCTGGGCTAAACTAGCACTGCTTCTATGCACACTGGAGGAACTTGATCCTCCTTGGCCACCTTTCTTCAGTGTTCTTCTTTTGGGGGTCCGGCTGCTGTTTCCAAGTGCAGCTTTGGCAACACTATCAGTGAGCATCTCTCGTGCCCTTTGAGGTTTGATGGATTGCTTGTTCAGGTACACTAGCTTTGGAAGAAGATCGCAAACTGCTTTGCGCAACTGCTCATCACTGATGTTGCTTTGAATTGGATTTCCAAGCAGATTCAATGCCTGAACTGAGTTGTAGTTAGCTACAAGCTGGCGCAGTGCTTTTGTTGTTGTGATCTTGTTAAAGCTCAAGTCCAGAACTGTTAGCTTGAATAACCTGTGTAGGCCCTCAACATCACTTATCTTGTTTCCCGCAAGGTATAGCTCTTTGACCAGTGTACAACTTGATAGCCCTGATAAAACACAGTAAATAATTTTGTTGAAAATACTTTGTGAAGACTAAGATTCGAGAAGTAAAAAACCTCCATTGTGCATCAGCTGGTATAGAACTAACCTTGTCCAATTCTTGAAATACGATTATAACTTAGGTCAAGTACCCGCAATCGGGTTAATTCTCGGAGGCCCTCAATGGTGCTGATCTTGTTTTTTGACAAATTAAGTGTATGAAGACCCTTTGGGAGAAATCCAGGGGTGATATGAACTACGAATCAGTGAAAGAGGAAAGCCAATCAATTGAGTTAGTACTGTTTTTAATTTGTAATCGTATTGAAGATTATTTTCTTCTCTCAAATGAATTATACCTATGAAATTGTTTGACAGATTCACCGAGCG
>Ga0209282_1001430_pt1 | contig 13116 bp, 8 predicted proteins | sample Mtrugardesep15_FD_187529 | JGI IMG/M metagenome (GOLD analysis project Ga0209282, IMG submission 187529) | Root nodule microbial communities of legume samples collected from California, USA - M. trunc garden sep15 (SPAdes) (version 2) | ecosystem: Host-associated > Plants > Roots > Nodule...
ATAAAATATAGGAATGACTTATATCAAAAGAAAAAACAAATAGACATATTTAATGAAAATTTCATCTTGCTTTCTAGAAAAAAAACAAATAAAGGTAAAAAAGTTACTAAACTTTTCTCAATAAAACAAAACACTCCTAAAATTTTACCCAAAAAAAAAATAAATTGAAATCTGTTCATAAAAACAAACCCAAATTTTCTTTCCTTAATAGAAAAAAGTTGGATTCTGTTGAAAATGCTTATCCCATAATGCGCTTATTCTATAATCTATTCCCTTCCAATTCTTCACATTCACACGTTACCGTATCTAGTTACTCCCTTCCGCACTAACGTTACAACTTTACCCAAATAGCATGGAAATTCCCATTATACCCTCATCTCAACTAACCCTATTTTTTTTATTATAAATAAATTTTCCAATCTCACTTCACAGCCACACAAATAATCATAATCACTTCCACCAAACTTTTCAAAATTCGAAATCGAATAATCACTTTTTCAATTTTCACTTTTCATGGCCGGAAATCAACTCAACGGCGCTTATTACGGCCCATCGATCCCTCCACCACCGCAACCAAAGCCTCGCCGACACCGCAACGACGACGGTTGCGGTATCTGCAGCTGTCTCTGCGGCTGCGTTCGAGGCTGTTGCGGCTGCATTTTCAACTGCATCTTAGGCTTAATCTGCAAAATCATCACCACAATCATCATCATCATTGTGATCCTCGGCTTCCTCTTCTGGCTCATTGTTCGACCTAACGTCGTCAAATTCACCGTCAACGATGCAACCCTCACGCAATTCAATTTCACCGATAACAACACACTTCACTACGATCTCGCTCTTAACGTCACGGTTCGAAACCCTAATCGAAGGGTTGGTATTTACTACGATACCATTGAAACGATGGCGTTTTATAAGGATTTTCAATTTGCGAATCAAACCCTAGGTAGATTCTTTCAGCATCATAAGAATACGAGTTTATTGACTCCTGTTTTCAAAGATAAACAAGTTGTTATTCTGAATGAAGATCAGGTTAATGAGTTTAATAAGGAGAAAATTGATGGGGTTTATGGAATTGATTTTAAGATGTTGATTGAAATGAGGTTTAAATTTGGTTGGTTTAAGATTGGACATGCGAATCCTAAGGTTCGTTGTGATTTGAAGGTGCCTTTGAAATCACATAATGGTTCTTCTTCTTTGGGGCATGGTTTTGAAGCTACTGAATGTGATTGGGATTACAAATGGAGATTGTGGCATTAGATCTGTTCTTCAAAATCACCAATTTTATTGCTCATTTTTTAGGTGATTTTATATTTGTTAGTTTTTGATTGGACCATTGGGATTATACTCTTTGAGAGTTTTTATGTTATGAAGTTTATATTTTGAATTTTAATGTTAGTATTGTTGCTATTGATTTGTTAGTGTTTCTTTTATATTACAGTTTGTTCATTCTTCAATTTCATGTTAGATGGGTTAAGTTTTTTACTTTGAAGCTGTCATTGATTGAGAATTGTGAATATAAATTCAATATCAGCTGAAGAGGATTTTCAACTTGTTCTGGGGAGGAATTATACCTCCCATACCCAGTGTGTTTTTGTTATATAGAAATAATGTTGATAGAAAACTACGAAGCAAGGACACTTATTGTGTTTCGTTGTTGGACAGACATGTGTCCGATATCGACACGACACTGATATCTATGATTACAATTATGCTATGTCATTTTCTTAAATTAATCTGTGTCCGTGTGTGTCATGTCTTTGTCCATGCTTCATAGTGGAAAACCAAGCGTGTGTTTGGTATGCCGTCACTTTAGTGAAAACGTGGTAGAAAACCGTGTCATGGTGAAAGCTTAGAATTTCAGCTTCTCTCTTTTTGAGACCATGGCTTGTTGAGACGTGCTTCTTGACAGAAAATTGCGTCACCCTGAAAGCTAAGAGTTTTAGCTTCTCTCTTTACACGGCCATGGCTTGTTGAGATGCGCATTTGACACTTCCACCACCTAGTACGAAACCAAACAGATGCTAAACTCAAGTTTGTTCTTGAAAATATGTTTTTGGTGTTTTAATGCTGGAGTTGGTTTGGTTCAGTTGTTACATGTATTTTTTCAATCAGGAATTTGGGTAAGAAAATCCATCGTTTACAACTTTACAAAAACAATTACAGATTTAATTTTAACCAAAACAAAAATACAATGTTACAAATTGCAAAAAAAATTCGTTGGGCAAGATTCAATTCAATGTTGAAACTCAGAACACAATAGTTTATCTTGCATTGTGGTAACAAAGGTAGAGTGCTGGCTCAACAATCATTGAGGTCTAAAATAATGTATTTTTAATAAAGCTATTTTTATTTGAAGTTTAAAGATACCAATGGTCAATCAACTCAAATTCACTGATAAAATCATTAAAACAATTATATCTTCACCCTAACTTCACCCCTCTCCCTTTAAGAATGTCAAGGGCTAAGATTGAGAGAGAAGCCACATTAAACTCCCCTTAATAGTGTGACATTAAACTCCACCCAACAATGTGAAAGGAAAGAGGAATCACTACAAATGAGAGAGTTCAGCATTTCATGCAAAGGAATAAATTCACAAGGTTCATAGTTAAATTTTTATGAGAGGGTAAGTGCAAATTTTTTAAATGTTAGGGTTTGTTTGGATGGAGGATTTAGGAGGGGAAGGGAGGAAAGAGTTTCCTTTTCATTTTTAAATTAGGGACACTATGAAATGTTTTATAAAAAGTTATCGTATTAACATAATAAACGATCTTATAATACTTCAATAACACTTAATTTATTTTAGAAAAACATGTTATATAGTCCGTAATTTAAAAACGAAAAGTAAACTTTTCTCTCCCTTCCCCTCCTAAACCCTCAATCCAAATACACCCTTAGAGTATGCAAGTGCATCCCCTCAACTCAACGTGCCTCCGCCCCTTCCAACAATAAGCAATACTCGAATAGAGAAATGATATTTGTACAACCATTTTCTAACAATTTTTGTGACAACTTTCTCTCTTATACTCACATTATATTTTTACTTTCTCTCTATTACTTTGATTTTCACGCCAATACATACTTTTCTTTATAAAAAATATAGTTGTTTATTTGGTAGTCAAACAAAGTGATGTTCAAATAACATTACTCAAAATAATAACCAAAATCCTTGGGACCCTCGAGAGCATTTCACAAACAAGCTTGTCCACCACCTCTATCCTATGTCAGAGAATACCACATAAGGTTTCTCCTCCCTAATCAATGTTTTTAATTCTTTTTCTTCACCACCCCACCCAAGCTTCTAATACTATAACTTATTAACTTCCTAAGAACTTAACTGAACAAAACAAAACTTCAAAAAAACTAACGTGTAATTGATGATTCAACAATATTCAATCTATCCCCTTTATCTATTTGAATTACCTCCACTACCTCTTTTTTGATTTCCTTAACAATTAATCCAAGCCTCATCACCAAACCTCCAAACATCCTATACCAAATAACATTAACATGAAGCAACACCCAAATTCTCCTCGTTACTAAGAGAAACCACGAAATCTAACTAGTTAGAGGAACTTACTTGATTAAAAGATGTTGACGTTGCTGCTTGTCTCAATCTTTTATTTTTCCTTGCTATAGCCAACAAATTTTCCTTGGGTTCTTTATCTAGGCAATATCGCAAGAGACTTCGAAGAAGGAAAATGTCTGTTGCACCTCCTCAAAATTGATATACACTCCACTCCATCCCCAAACTTCTATCTTCAAAAATGGAATTATTAAGTTTGGCCATGTCAATTATACACTCCACGCCCTTGCCTTAAAAAAAAATCTTCTTGAAGAACACTAGTTAGACTAGACCTACCCTAATTATTAATAGAATTTTGGACAAATGCATTGTGCGATTCTTTAAATTTAACATCTGTATTATATTAGTCTTTTTTGTTTTTTTAATATCATATTGTTTCTTTAACTCATACAACATTTGCATCGTTTCCCCTTTCCATTCAACTAAGTTACATGGTGCTAACGGGACGCCGTTAAATGTTGATGTGGCGTGTCCAACTCAATTAATTATATGTTTTTTAATTAATTTTTATTAAAAAAAACTAAAAAATAAAAATAAAAAACAAAAATTCATCATCTTCATTTTTTTTAAAGGCAAAAAACGATAATACAAATACTGAAACCAAAGCAAAGATACAAACAGAAATGCCCTTGGACAGGGTATAAGGTATACCTAAGCACCCCCACAAAAGAAAAAGAACAATCAAGAGAAAAAGAAAGGAAAATTAAACGGAGAAAAACACTTGACAATTAGCTACCACTAGAAAACACAACACGAAAACTTAATTAGTATTCAAATTGTAGGTTCGTCTTAAACCACCAAAATCACATAAACGATCCTGCCATCAAAAGAGCGGCCCCACGCCACAATGAGCTTCACTCTCTCTCTATCTTAACATCGTTATTTTTTCATTATCATGATCAAATATTTTATTAACGAATCCCAATATTTTATTCGCCTGTAAATTTGTACCATGCAAATATCTCTTTATATCATGATCATGCCATAAATAATTGATAAATTACTACTCCCTTCGTCCCAAATTGTATGACGTTTTAGGCATTTCACATATATTAAGAAATGCAATTAATATTGTGTGGAAAAGAGATATTATGAGTTGTTTTACAAAATTGTCCTTAATAAATAGGCTTAATTACACTTTTGCCCCCCTAAGTTTCTCAAAGTTGTGATTTTGGCCCCTTAAAAAAACAACTCTTTCCAAGCCCCCTAAGTTAACTTTTTGTTGCAATTTTAGCCCCTCATGACAATTTTAGCCCCATAAGATTACTTTTTGACTCGAAATTAGGGGCCTAGAAAGTAAACTTAGGGGGCTAAAATTGCCATAAGGGGATAAAATTGCAACATAAAGTAAACTTAAGGGGCTTGGAAAAAGTTGTTTTTTTAGGGGGCCAAAATCACAACTTTGGGAAACTTAGGGGGCCAAAAGTGTAATTAAGCCTATTTATTAAGGACAATTTTGTAAAACAACTTATAATATCTCTTTTCCACACAATATTAATTGCATTTCTTAATATATGTGAAATGCCTAAAACGTCATACAATTAATTGTGATTTGAAGGTTCCTTTGAAATAACTTAATGGTAGGTAATGCATTTAGATCCATTAATTGTGTTTGGATTTGCAAATGGAGGTTGTTTCTTTAGAATTTCTAACAAAACAACCTCCGTTTGCATAGAATTCATCTTCAATTTTCTTTCTTGGTTCTAGTGTTTTATTTTTACTAGTACTTAAACATGCGTGGAAAGTTAATTATCTTAATGATTAATATTTATAAAATTGCAGCACCATATATAAAAATAGAAGCACTAGTCCAATCTTGATATAAAATTCACAGCACACACACACACGCCTTAATCGAAGAGTTGGTATCTGTTATGATAACATTAAAACACTTGTGTTATATAAGGATGTTAGGTTTGATTCTCAACCTTAGGAACATTCTTCCAGCCAGCCCACTAACAAAGACAATGTGAATGAACCGCTATTAATCTGTGTTCATATTCTTGACTCTTATCTCCTTTATTTTTCATTATCAATTGACTCAATTTTGGGTTTTAAAAACTACATTGAAAACCTAATTTTCATTATTGAAGGTTTAAAAACCCATTGAGCATTCAATCTTGTCAAAAGATTTAAACTGTCTTAGAGCGGTTTAAAACTACGGCCACTGTCCCTACTCCCTATATATAAGACTCTTTTGTCAAAATCACGGGAATTAAGAAAGTTGATATTTGTATTAAAGTTGTTTGTAATCACTATTGTTTTTACAATTTTATACTTTAAGAAATATAATTAGTTTATGTTTTTCACATATTTTTTTTTTTCCAAAAAAGAAGGCAACTAGCGAAGCGCTAGAATACCCAAAATAGATAGATAATAAAGAAAGGTTTACAAAAGAGAAGGAGGGGGATCAAACCAAGACCTCCTTAAAAAGGAACAAACCTAAAATTAGGTAGCCCTAATCTATTTTTTACAAATTCAGCCCTAACACAATCAGGCAAAACATTCCACACAGTTAAGTGAGCAACATTGAAACCTATACTAGCTAAGGTGTCAGCACATTGGTTTCCCTCCCTGTAAATATGTGTGATTACAAAATTCATGCTAAGCGTAAGTTGCAGACAATTCATCCATCTATTTTTTAACCGCCAAGGAACCAGATATGGATTTTTAAAAGCTTTTACAACTAGTTCAGAATCAGCTTCTAGCCATAAGTTCTTCCACTGAAAAGTGTTGGCCAACTCAATTGCTCTCATAGCACCTGATAACTCAGCATGTAAAGCATTACCTAAACCTGTGTTCTCCCCAAAACATATTAAAAAATCAGACTTGCTGTTCCTAAAGATTCCCCCACAAGAAGATTGATTTCCATTTGTGGATCCATCTGTGTTGCATTTGGTCCAATTTGGTAAAGGAGGCTGCCAGATTACCTCAATGACTTTTGGAGCTCTAGGAGGGTTCAGTTTGACATTAAACTTCCTCAGAAGCATGAAGTTAGAGACATTTGCAAACGCTACAGACTTTGAGAGATTACCTGAAAGGGCCGTACAAGAAGCAATAGAAGCCAGAGTTGATTTCCAAGGAATTCTTTTGTTTTGGAATCTTAATTGATTCCTTGCATACCATATTCCATTGCAAATATTAATTATCGAGGCAATGATAACTATTTTACATTGAGGATTCCATGAGTTATTGCAGATATTCCAGATTTCTTCCTTATTTTGAAAATTGAAATTACAGTTGATGTTGCTAGCAAGCCATCTCCAAAGATTTAAAGCATATGTGCATTCAAAGAACAGGTGAATAGATGTTTCGGCGCAGGAACTACAGAGAGAGCACATAGATGGGAGGTGACAGCCTCTAATGGTAAGAATATCATCCGTAGGTACCTTGTCAAGCATCAATCTCCAGACTAGTAAAGATTTGGATGGCGGAATATCGGCTGACCATATCAGCTTAGCCCAAGGAACCTTTGTAAAATTTCCTTTTTTGAATTTGTATGCATCCTTCAAAGACAATACACCATTGGTGGTGTGCTTCCAAACAAGCGTATCCCTGTTGTGCTGATTATGGATATTAATTTGAGCTGCCAGTGTCTCTAGATTTGGAAATTGAGATAAAATTTCATTGGGAAATTTCCATTGTCTGTTGTGAATAAAGTTGCTGAGTTTCCTTGGAAGGTTGTTTAGTTGGTTTGTATTGATATTCAAAGATTGAACCAAAATCTCGCCGCACCAATTATCAAGCCAACAATTAATAGATTGCCCATCACCAACTAGCCAGTTAGTGTTATCAAGGATGTTCCAGAACTCCACTTTTGCTCCGCTCCATATTGAAGAAAATATATGATGTTGAATACAGGATGAGTCTCTGATCACTCTACTTCTAAGAACCTCAGCCCATTGCTCGTTAGACTGCATCAAATCCCAGCAAATTTTAAGATTAGATGCTGAATTCAAAGTGACTAAGGATCGCAGCCCCAGGCCCCCTTCATCATAGTCAGTACAAATTTTTTTCCATGCCACAGTCACCATCTTTCGCTTTGAAACATCTCCACTCCATATGAAGTTTTTGATACTTCTCTCCAGATCTCTTAACAAACTCACAGGCCATGAATAAATACTCATGGTGTGAATAAGCATGCTCTGGACTACAGACTTCACTAATTGCACTCTGCCAGCTATTGAAAGCAACGATGCTTTCCAATTAGCAAGCTTTAAATTAACCTTATCTGCAATATGTTGGAAATGAATTTTCTTTGGCTTGCCTTTAAAAATAGGAGCACCCAGATAGGTAAAAGGTAAGGATCCAATAGAGAAGCCTAACAGTTGCACCATTTGATTCATTCTTGCATCAGAAACTCCACCAGCATAGATAGATGATTTATTAAGGTTAATAACCTGACCTGAACTGTTAGCGTATCTGGTAAATAAATCTTTTAAAGCTTGCAGACTAGAGAATTTACCTTTGCAAAATACCATTAGATCGTCTGCATAGAAGCAATGAGATGGAATGTTAGCATGTCTAGAAGCTTTAATAAGATACACCTTTCCTTCCTCCACTAAATTAGAAATTCCCCTACTAAGCACTTCCTCAGCTATGCAAAACAGGAGAGGAGACAAAGGATCACCCTGTCTCACACCTCTATTACATTTAAAATAGCCTTCATGTGAGCCATTAATAGAGACAGATATGTTAGCTGACTGAAGAATAGATCCAATCCAAAAGCAGAAAGTATTATGAAAACCAAACCCTTTGAGAACCTTAATCAAAAATTCCCAGCTTAAAGTATCAAAAGCCTTTGAGACATCAATTTTGAGAGCAAGATTCCCCCCAAAACATCTTGTATCAAGAACATTAATAGCTTCAGAAGTAAGTGCAATGCAATCTTTAATGTTCCTGCCTCTTATAAATCCTCTTTGTTCCTTTGAGATTAGATTAGGAAGAATTTGTGAAAGTCTATCTGCTAAAACCTTAGTAATGATTTTGAACTTGAAATTGGCAAGAGCTATGGGTCTATATTGATCAATACTATCAGCATTAGATGATTTAGGGATAAGAATGAGAGTATTGGAGTTGTAGTTAGGGGGTAACCAACCAGACTGAAAAAATTGGAGCACTGCAGCCAGAACATCTTTCTTGATGATTTCCCAGTATGTTTGGTAAAAACAAGCACCAAATCCATCTGGTCCGGGGGCGCCGTCTGGATTGAGGCCAAACACTGCGTTTTTAACTTCCAATTCTGATGGGGACATGATTAAAAGATTATTGGTTGTATCATCAATCATTTTTGGGATGACTTCCTCCACAAGCAATTGTTCCTGCAAAAAAGAGTTAGTAGAAAAAAACAAATTTTGGTAGTAATCAACAATATGTTCTGAGATTCTATGTGGATCTGAAATAATTTCATCATTGTTTCTGATGGTTGATATAATTTTTGTTTTATTTTTGATTTTGGTGACTCTGTGAAAATACTTGGTATTCCTATCACCATTCGCTTGCCAATTAACTCGAGCCTTCTCCTGCCAGAAGATTTCCTGTCTCTTAAGAGCATCATCTAAATTGAGCTGTGCATTTTTTTCATCTTGCATAAGGACATCATTGTGGCCATTTAAGTGGATTTGATGTTGTATATCTTGCAAACCTTGCTCAGCTTCTGTGACATAAGAATGAATGTTCCCAAAAACATCTTTGTTCCATATCTTCAATTTATTCTTGAGTGCCTTTAACTTATTCGTCAGGACATACATTGGGCACCCTACAATATTCTCATTCCAAGCATCATTGATAAAAGCTTTACAGTCTTTGTGCAAGGTCCATGCTTTAAGAAACTTGAAGGAAGATGCAAATTGTACCTCGTCAGTCTTGATTTCTAAAAGGAGAGGGTAATGATCTGATCTAGTCTTCACAAGCGTAGAACAACTAACTGAGGAGGAAGAGTCAAGCAACAATTGATTACAAACAGATCTGTCTAATCTTCTTTTGATATGTCTCCTACCAATTCTACCATTGTTCCAAGTAAAAGCAGCACCTCTAGTGGGAATATGAATAAGGTCAAAGTTGTCAGTCCAGTTTTGAAAGTCTAACATCGGGGGTCTAGCCGGGGAAAAGGATCCTAAGTGTTCATGTGCTCCTAAAATAGTGTTAAAGTCACCAATGAAGCACCAAGGAGCAGGGTTCGAAGTTTGAAGGTAGTTTAGTTTTTGCCAAAGGTACTGTCTTCTAATGTTACTAGTGGAGGCATATATAGCAGCAAAAAAAAAGTCTAGGTTGTTAATTTTGATGGAAAATGAAACATGTTGGTCATCAGTATCAAGAATGGATGGTGTGTAAGAGGACAAACAAAAGCACCATAGATTAGGATGAAGATTTTCTCTGTTGTTCCTGGAGAAAAGCTTAAATCCTAATCTATGTAACCAAAGGAAAGGAAAGTTTTCGAAAGGCATCCAAGGCTCAGAAATAAAAACAAAGTCTGGTTTGTTAGATAAAATGAGTTTTTTTAATGCTAGTCTAGAAGGGGAATTTGCTATACCCCTAATGTTCCAATAAATGAATTTCATTTAAAAGGTAAGGGGTTACCAGTTTTGTTTCTGGTCAGGTAGCCGCTTTTAATAGACGTATTCTTCTTAATAGATTTACCTCTAGATCTTCTAACCACTTGAAAGCCATCCTGTGGATCCTCCTCCAGATGCTTCAATAACCTTTGCTCCACCTCTTCATTCTCAGCTATGTTAGCCCAAGATTTCTCTAGAAACTCTCTGTTACTCTTTTCAATTGCCTCTAAATTTTGATCAGCCAAATTCCCACCAGAAAAGTTAGCTACTAGTTGGAGGATAGGTTCATGGACAGGAGTACCTTGTGTATTTTCCACAAATTCAGTCCCCTGTGAGCTTGTCTCATCATCATCATTTACCTCAGCACCATGTTTTCCTAATTCATTGTTAATTTCAGCTTCCAAGTCAGCATCTCTTTGAATGGAGGCTGCCACTTCCTTTTGAACCAAAATATCAAACCTGTTATTCTGAACTGGTACATCTGCAACAAGTGATTTATTGGCATCTGTTGCTCTCTCTACCAGCTGGCTATCTACAGAGTTGTTATTATGTACCTTTAAAAGGGCAGCAGCGGCATCCTCCACAACAATAGGGTCTGTAGCAAGAGTACCCTGCTTCTTCCTTCCATCATGGACAACATTATATTGTTTCCTACCCTCCTGGTTTCTATTTTCCACACCTGGAGCATCATTTGTTCTATTTAGCAGTTTACAAACATCAACATGATGTCCAATTTTCAGACAATGAGAGCAAACTTCTGGTAGATTCTCATACTCAAACTCGACGAAAAAAGCGAAATCCTTCCTTTCAACTAGTACTTTGTAACGTAATTCTTGAGCCAAATCCACATCGACCAAAACCCTAACAAAATGGCCAAAAGTACGATCCATCATAGGTTTTGATGAAGCAGTGTCCGTGCAAATCGGTGTTCCCACGCCATTAGCTATAGCAAAAATGATCTTTGGGCGCCAGTACTCCTGAGATAGCCCATGTATTCTGACCCAGACCTGGGTTGAAGTTGTGTTTTGGTTTCTAGGATTAAAATCACGTGACCAGGTGAATAGTTTGAGAACTCCTGGGTTTAGATTCCATGAAGAGGTGGATCTAACCCTCTTAACATCTTCTAAAGATGAGAAAATAAACTCAAAGTAACCTTTACCAATAGATGAGACGCCCCACCTACGAAGATCCTTCCAAATGAGAGAAAGCTTGTTTCTTAGTGCAAGTACTGTTAATGGAGTGGATCCTTTGGGCCATATCACTCTTGCGTGAAGGTTGTACTTGCATGATTCCATACCAGCAACATACTCCTCTTCTGGAATAGCAATCTCAAAATTGTTCCCCTTAAGCACCGGTTGAGGTAACTGGGAGGAAGGAATATCACAGAGATTTGAGACAGCTTGAGCAAATGATTTTGTAGATTTCTGGGTAAATTTTGGTGGATTTTTAGCATGATCAGAAGATGTTATGTTGTTATCCAGGTTTATTGGGGGGACCACCAAAGCTGTTTTGGTTGAATCGGCTAAGGTTTCAGAAAGGGGTTTGGGATTAGGGCTCTTAGCTGAGATTGGTTTTACTGGTTGGATTTGGGAAACAACTGATGGAGGATCGATGAATTTAAGACAAGGCCAGTTAATGATAACCGGATTAGCCATGAGTCAGAGATAGAAGAAGGGTAGGCGGTGGTGGTGGAAGACGGTGACCTATCGAAGAGGAAAACTAAAGGAATTTGACAAGTGAACAGTGCATGAAAAGCAAGCAAATCGCCAGAGCCATCCCTGGGTGGAAGTCTTCAAACTATGTCATTTTATATAACTCTTTAGAGTAAATTTCACTCACCTTGTAATAATAAAATTTAATGAATTAAGATTTTATTTGATTGTTGATTACATTTTCTTACTTTAATGTCATAAATGGTGTAATTAAAAAAAAGTTTGTCATAAATAATGTTTTGACTATGATTGTTTCAACCTTGTATTGCCACATGTAACATTTTTTTTGTATTGAATTTTGATATGTTATGTGTATTGTCTCATTTTATTTATCCTCAAATGTATGTATAGAGGATTTTACGTTTGGGAGTCTTATTTTTGTTATCAAATAATCAATTTATGTGAATTAATCAATTTTTCAATCTATAGAAAACCCAAAGAAGCAGTGTCATGCTTTAAAATGTTTTGAAAAAGAAGAGTCTAAGGCTGAAGAAGAAAAAAGTTGCGGATGAAGTAGAGAAATTTGAGGAGGAAAAAAGAAAATGAAGTTTTTTTATTGAAATATTATGTTTGAATTCTTCTTATGCATAGTACATATGTCTATAAATATGATATATTCAAGCTACCATAATACTCATGTTTACGGATCTGTAATGTTGACGACGCAAAAGTTATTGATTGAATTTGTACTTAATCAAAACTAATCTTTCAACCTAAATCAAATAAACACCGCACTAAGACATGGATTAAAAAGCACGCTGCACAATGACAGGAAATCAAATAAACAAAGTCGTGCTAGATGAGGTAATCACTAAAACAAATGAAAGAAAACTGAAAAGAAAAAAAAAATATATGTCAAAATCACTTATTTTGCTAAAAGAGAAAGAAAACAATTCGTCTAGGGTTAAAATTGACCCTTAATCATCCATCTTTAGTAGACAAAAAAGAAAAAACGTTGCTATGACATGCTATTCAAAGTTTTCACCGTCGTTTAATTGTGATTATTCTTTCTCTCCATGTTGGGCAAGCAAAATGGATTATTCCAGTACAATTGAGTTTTCTTCATATAAAAATGTTGAATCAAACCCCTAATGGGTTCAAATTTCTCACCACTTAGATAATTCGGTTATAGGTTCTTTTGATATTTGTATTATAACTAAAGCATGATTAATTTTAATTTTCAAACTAATATCAACAATTCTTACATGAAACACTTAATAACAATCAAAATTGTAATTTTGTCAAAAAAAAATCAAAATTATAA
>Ga0209282_1001431_pt1 | contig 13114 bp, 9 predicted proteins | sample Mtrugardesep15_FD_187529 | JGI IMG/M metagenome (GOLD analysis project Ga0209282, IMG submission 187529) | Root nodule microbial communities of legume samples collected from California, USA - M. trunc garden sep15 (SPAdes) (version 2) | ecosystem: Host-associated > Plants > Roots > Nodule...
TAGCCCACATAAGTTTCTTGGTGGTCCTGATTCTCCGGGAGTACTTTTGATGAACAAGGCCTTGTATCGGTTGAGATCTTCACCCCCGTCCACTTGTGGAGGCGGAACTGTCACTTACGTCAATGCTTTCGATGAAAAGGTAAATCTCATTTTGTAAAAGTTTTTTTTGTTAGTCGGCCTAACGAAAGTTTCTCAGTGTTGTTGTTGATTAGGGTTATGTGATTTTATGCCAACCACTAGGGAGTACTTTATATATTTAGATGCTAATCCATTCTGTAAAGCATTTTAATTTAACATCACTTTCATCTTCACCTTATATTCAATGAAATTTTATCAGTCATATTCATATGTGTGATCAATGTAGGACACACTATACATGGAGAATATAGAAGAGAGGGAAAATGGGGGCACCCCTCCAATAATTCAAACAGTGAGATCATCGTTAGCATTTTGGGTGAAAGAATACATTGGCTACAACGAGATAGAGAAAAGAGAACAACTATACATTAACAAGGCACTCAAGAGACTTGTCACCAACCCCAACATTAAGATTTTGGGAAACTTAAATGCCAAGCGACAAGCTATACTGTCATTTCTCATCTACTCTACCGCCAATTCTTGCTCATCAACGGATAGTAGTAGCCAAGAACATGAAGGGGAGCTTAATCTGTGGCAAGAAATGGGGAGCCAGAGAGGCAAGCCACTTCATGGGCCTTTTGTTGCAGCATTGTTGAATGACATTTTTGGCATTCAAGCTCGAGGCGGGTGTGCTTGTGCTGGACCTTATGGACATGAATTACTCAACATCAATAAATCTCAATCCCTTGCTATTAGATCAGCTGTTCAAGAGGTGAAAAATCATCTTATTTCCTTGATATTTTTTAGGTTAAATTTATCTTTAATCGTTATGAAGTTAAGACTTTTCAAAGCATTTAAAAGAAAAACTAAAATTGTTTATTGTTTTGGATCTTTTGGTACAGGGCTATATTGGAGTAAAACCTGGATGGACAAGAGTTAGTTTTCCTTATTACATGAGTGAAGATGATTTTGATTACATTCTAAGTGCAATAGAGTTTTTAGCTGTATATGGCCAAAGGTTCTTTCCTTTATATAGCTTCAACTTGAGGAATGGAAGTTGGAGAATGAAGACTGAGAAATTTGAGGCATTAAACAAGGAAGACAATTGCAACATTCCTAATCATTTGTTAGGAAAAAATCTAGAGGAATTAAACACTGATGTTGATGTGGTTGTGAGAAGGAACCAAACTTATTTAGATGTGGCCAAATATATTGCTAGTAACCTCCCTAAGTTTCTACCTCAGGGTATATTGCAGGAAGACATGGATGCCAATATCCTCTACTTTAGAGTTTGAATTTTGGATGTGTTTTCGATACTCGATACCAAACATTATTTATGAACATACTGAGTATACATATGATTTTGTGTCATTGTTCATTTGATTTGTAGTCTGAATGAATTTTATGGCATCTTTCTTCAATTTTTGAAGTAAAAATGTGTAGGATTTAGATTAGATTTGGACTTCAAAGTTTCATAAATCTGAATACCCGATAATGTGACAACTATTTATTATCACTAAAGATCAATTCACTTTAATTAATTATTTCTTCCCCTAAATTTAGGCAAAATTACTACTGACTTTACCACTTTATCTCTTTTTTTGGTTTCAAAGTACTGTAGCTGTTTATCTATTTTTAGTCTTTTATATTTAAAACCTTTGTATTGTTTAACTGTTCTTCATTTTCTATCATCTTTTGTGCTCATTCTAGTCGCAAGGCAATTATTACTTCTTCAGGTTTAATTTTATTATGCATCAGATAAATCAACTATTCAATAAATAAATATAAAAGATAATAATATTTGCTTCTAAATGTGATTGGAATGAGTAATAGATTTGTCAGAGTTCAATGTTTTTTATTAAGGGAAAAGATATATGCAACGGCAAATACTTTTGAATTGATTACAGTTAATTTATGAGTGTTTCGTGAAATACACTCCCGTTATATGTAACACTTCTCTTTTATTAAACCCAACTTCTATTAAACATGAATACATTTTTTCGGACTAAACCTTCGTTTTGTACCATAAAAATTAAGGGTATTTGTCGTTTGATTTAGACCAATTTTTAAATAATGATTAAAAGATTAAAATATGAAGTTGTATTCAATTTAAATTGATCTCTTAGAAATATTTGATCTAATCTAACATATAATAAAATGCCGTTGAAACTCTCTCTTAGTTTTTTTTTGAGGAGAAAACTCATAGCATTTCATTAATCAGAATGTGTTCAATATGATTGGGTGGACTAACCAAAATATGAAAACTAGTCGATAATATGACCACCTTTGCTAATTCATAGGTAATCCCGTTTGTTTGTCTCCGTACAAACTCAACACTCTAGTTTTCATATAATTGACTACAAACAAGATTTTATAATCATTAATAATAGCTTCAAATTCCTTCGAGTAACGTCTATTAGCTACAAAACTATCAACCACTTTTTTGTAGTCAAGTTCGAAATCTGTAGGTCCTAACTCATGCACCCATTGAAGAGCTTTCAACAGTCTCAATGCTTCACCAATATACACATCACACTTTAGAGTTAAACATTATGTTTTAGCACAAATGCACCTTCATCGTCCCGAATACAAATGCATATTCTAATTCGGTTCTCATTATTAGAAAATGATGCATCAATATTGCATTTCATCCAACCTCTATTCGACTTACTCGAATTAACCACCCTTATTAACTACAAATAGTCATAATTTCTTGCATTCTAAACTACATTCCACTCGTACAAGAGAAAACTCTCTCTTACAAATAGCTTAATTGAAAACTACACAAACACTTTTAATGTTACATAAAAAAATACTTTTAATGTATTCAATCTGAGATTTCTCACTTCTTTATGCTTAAGCAAACACACATCCAACAAATTTTAACTTTCAAAATGTTATATACACAATTTTTTCACAGTTACTAGTATTTTCCAATATAAAAATAAAATCATATTCCAATTCCCACAAGCCTCGGAGTACACAACTTACAGTTATGCGCATGTTAGCAGCATTCATTTTATTTTATTTTTCCGTTACAAAATTAATTTTTTGGGTTGGTTCAATATATTCAAATTTATTTTCACAGAAAAATTAATTAATTGGCATAATTTTTCAGTTATGTTGTTTAATTTAATGAACTGGAACCTCATCTCTGTCGTCTTCCTCACTCTTCAAAAAGTAACAACAACAACAACCACCGTTACCACCTCCCTCAAAACGCCGTCGTTTTAACACAATCTCTCAAGATCCAATCCAACGCGCTAATTGATTCGATTCGATTCCACGCGCTTTTACGCTTTTCAACAATCACCTTCACATCTTCATCTCAATTTCGCTACCTTCGTTTCCTCAATTCAAATTCCGCGAAGATTTCCCCAATTGTTTCACCTCTTGCTTCAATTTCCACTCCCTCGGAAATTCGAACCGTCAATTGTTGCTCTTCAAGGGTTTTGCTCAAAATCTCGCTGCTCCAGATTCTCTGTAGCTTGTAAACGATCGAATCAGAATATTGATTATAGTGGTAATTTCGATTTGTCAGAGGATTAGGGTTTTCGGTGAGGGTTTTTACAAGGTTTATATGGAAAAAGTAGGATTAGTATGTTTTAGTTCTTTTGAATTTGATCTAATTGAAATTAGTGTATTACTTTGATGATAGTAGATTGAAAAAATGGTGCGGTTATTAGGGTTCGCTCGCGGATACGCAGATGAACCTAGGGAAATTGAGTCAAAGTCAAACCTGACTAGTGATTCTAGTGAAAATGGTTGGCTTATTAGGTTCTTTGATTCGTCGTTTTTTTGTGAATGGATTGCTGTTAGTTACTTGTACAAGCATGATCATGCCGGGGTGCGTGATTATCTTTGTAATAGAATGTATACTCTACCCTTGACAGGGCTTGAGAGTTATTTGTTTCAGATTTGTTATATGATGATACATAAGCCTAGTCCGTCTTTGGATAAGTTTGTGATAGATATGTGCTCCAAGTCGCTTAAGATTGCTTTGAAAGTGCATTGGTTTTTGATGGCGGAGTTGGAGGATTCTGATGATAATGATGGGATTAGTAGGATTCAGGAGAAGTGTCAGATTGCGGCTACTTTGATGGGTGAGTGGCCACCTTTGATACGGCCTCATACTGAACCTCCAAGTGCTGGAGGTAAAAGTCAAGTTTTGAATAGGTTACTTTCGAGTAAAAATCGTTTATTGTCTTTAACAACCTCACCGCCGAAGTCTTTGTCATTTTCATCTTCACCGGGAAATAATTTGCAAGAGGATGGAAATCCACTGTCTCCTGAAGAGAATAGGATATTTAAAAAGTTTATGCCAAGTCCTAAGGTTAGAGATGCTTTGCTTTTTAGAAAGTCAGCGGATAAAGATGACGGTGATTCTGAAAAGGATGGGTTTTTCAAGAGACTTTTAAGAGATAGCAAAGGTGATGATGAGCTCGGCCAAAAAATTCGTGATGCATTTCATTTTCGGAAGTCGTCCGAGAAAGATGCCTTAGACTCCGAGAAAGAGAATTTCTTTAAAAGGTTCTTAAGAGACAGTAGGGACAGTACTAGAGGTGATGAGGAAGAGTCTGAAAAGGATGGTTTCTTTCAAAGGATCTTAAGAGAAAGTAGAAGCGAAGATGAGGATGTGTCCTCAAGTTCAGAAGGATTTTTTAAGAAGTTATTTCGGGATAGTAAGAATGATTCTGAGGACAAAACAGATTCAAAAACAGTGGAAGATGAAGAGAAAGATGGACTTTTCCGAAAGTTTTTCCGGGAGAAATTCGAAGATAAGAAAGATGCGCGTGACAGAAATGACAATAGAAATGTTGCTAATTCTGAAGAGAAATGTCCAAAACCTGATGAAGAGGATGAAAAAGATGGGTTTTTCCGGAAATTCTTCAGGGATAAATTTGAGGACAAGAAAGACACTAAAGATAAAATTGAAGAAGGTGCTGCCAATGGTGAGGAAGAAGAGCCTTCTGAACTTTCCTTGTTCAAAAGGCTATTCCGTGTGCACCCTGAAGATGACAAAAGTAGTCCAGTCAACGAAAATAGCAATAACGGTGGTTTATTTCAAAGTAGTCCAGGTACAGAGAATTTTTTCCGTAAATTGTTCAAAGACCGTGACCGTTCAATTGAAGATTCAGAGCTGCTGGGGTCAAAGAGGCAGAAAGAGGTATGCTGAATATATGCTTATCATTTGGTTTACTTCTATGGTAGAATCCGGATTGTAAACTGCAAAGTATGAATGGGACCAATATATACACATACACTTCGCTCTTTTCTTTCTTAGCCTTAAAAGTTGCTTAATGTCTGTTCCTTTTCAGATAACAAGTATGTTTTACAGTATCCATTGACATTGCTTTTGTTCTTGTAATTGCCACTGGATTGGCTACATGCACCCATCACTCCCTCCCTCCACCTACAAATATAGCAAATTTTGTTTTAGACCTTATACCCATTTTGTAGTCCCTGTAAAATACAAATAGTATACCTTTGGTTCCTCTTTTAGGGACTAAAAACATGTAGTTTTGTATTTACAGGGATAAAAATGTGGGTACAAGGACTAAAAATGAACTTTACTATATTTCTAGTGACCTAAAACTTGTTCAATTTTTTTGCTAAGAGCCATAACTCTTTATTTTGGCCCTTCGTTGTTAAAGTTGAGCCATAAGTCAAATAGATATATGGCCTAGGTACTAGCTAGTGTTTGTAAGCTAGGACAATCCTCACCTTTCATGCCCATTTTGTGGTGTTAAGTTGACCGTTGAAAATATTCTGTAATTTCAGAACCTGTTTATTCCAATGATACTGGTTACAGGACGGAGTACATAATGACACTCGATAAGTTAAGGAGTTATTTTTATTTTTTTTGGCCTAGTGGCTAGAATTCACCCTTTTCAAGATGAATAAGTGGGGTGTCCGGGGTTCGAACCCCGGCCCCTGCATATAACAATGCATGTCCCTGCCAACTGAGCTATGCTCACGGGGACGAGTTATTTTAGGAATTGAGATAAAACAAAATAAACATTAAATTAAAAAGTATCAAGGCTATTAATGACTAAATATTTCAACATAGACCCAAAACTTAAGATGATATAAAAGCATGTCCCAGTATCCTTGATCTGTTATTGGGCTAGACTTTTATTAGTCCACCTGCATTCGTCCATGTTTAAGATGTTTGGTCTTGTGTTGTCTGTGAGTGTGTGTTTGAGGTCCCTGTCTTCCACACACTCAATATCCAGTCCTTGGCTTGGAGGGGTGTGTCACGTCGACTAGAGATATGGCATATGCAGTGCTTGTAGGACTTGGGCAATCCTCACTTTACAAATCAGTTTTGTAGGGTTAAGTTAGGTCCGAAACCTAAGACTTTATGTCATAGTGTTTCTTTGAATTCCACACTGAACATTAGAATGCTTTTGAATTCCTAGGCATGCAGTGAAGATGGTCGTATAGCTTAATTTGGTCTTATTGCAACAGGGTGTTATTATTGGGAAAAGTCAGTTGGGTTCAACAATGGGGAAGTGCATGTCCCCTTTCTATTCAATATTCATAGCAATAATCGTCACCAAATTTTTTCACGTGGTTAACTACGTAAAATAACAGTCATTCCTGGTTGTCATTCTTATCAAATAAAAACTCCCAGATTGCCTGTTTAGTCTTATTGAATTGACAAATATGTTCTCTAAGATTAGGGATGCCTTTTACTCATCCACGTTAGATTCAATTATTGTACTTTTTATGAAATGATAAACGTTTTCGTTAGAGATTTAATAAATTCATTCATATACTTCCACTTAAATAACACGTTTTTAGGAAGTTGCCTATAACATGGTATTAGAGCCTTTCGTTAGAGATTTATCCTTGCTGCTCCATTATTCTAAATAAAATTGAATTGCAGCACATTGTTAAAACGGGTCTCAACAATTAAGTACTTTTGTGCTGGGGTCAATGTGGCATGTAGTTAAGTCATTCACAAGCTTTCACCTTAATAATTTAAGCTAAGCTTTTATTGAAGGTGTCTTTGGGAGTTAATTCACAAATATGTGGTGCATTTCTTAAGAAAACAATTTAAATAAATGATGGTATTATGGTAAATTTATGATTTATTGCACGCTTGATTACATGGCATTGGAAATGGTTCATATTTGTGATATCTCTGATTCTAGTTGTAGGTCGGACTTCAGAGAAGAATACTGCAAGTATTAATACATTCTGAACTGTAGTTTATTTTCACTTTCTGCCTTATGTTTTAAATAAATATTAAATTAAGTGCAATTTCCAATATATCCCGTTTTTGTGCCTCATGTGGGGTTATTTTTAATTACTTTTGCAGAAGCATCCTGGGTCCCCAATGCCGCAAAGTGAAAAATCGAGCACAAAGCCCCCATTACCGATCAATCCATCTCAGTTCCGTAAAGGGGCTTACCATGACTCGTTGGAGTTTGTTCAGTCATTATGTGACACATCTTATGGGTTAGTGGATGTATTTCCAACTGAAGATCGCAAGAGTGCTCTTCAAGAGGTTATTTTCTGAAATTTTTCTGTTTTTGGTACTTACATCTATTTTACTGAAGTTATCAACAAAAATCCAATGTATTCATAACTGTGTTTCTGACACCTTTCTTATTCTTACATTTCTAGTCACTTAGAGAGATCAATGTACATGTAACAGAGGTTCAGAATACTGGAGGTATTTCTTAACTTCTATTCATATTATCCGAGTCATGTTCAATTTTGGCAATGAATTTCTCTACTTCTTTGTACATTTCAAATGTGCAGGTTATTATTATTATTTTTTTGAAAGCATGGTCTAGAATTTTTCAGTAGCAGTAATGCCACATTTATTGGTTTAGATTCAGCGGCTTTATATGCATATTTTCCTGTTCATTTCAATGTATAACACAATGAATGACCTGTTGTTAGCAGCAGTTCTTCCCTCCTGAAAAAATAGTGAAATTTCCCAATTTTGATACGTGTGTATTTTTGTTGCCTTCGGAGAAACTTTTTATGCAGAGTAGTTGATGAAATTTCCCAGACATCTGTCATTGATGTAGTTTTTCAATGGTTGTTACTAGCAGTCCAGTTTTTTGTTCTTTACTGTAAAGATATATTTTTTTTATGCCTGCAGATCAAGTTACCACTTTTTCGTTTATTATGATAAGTAGATCTCTTGCTTCTATATGAATTTTTCTTATCATATATATCCAGGAGTCTGTTTCCCACTGGGAAAGGGTATGTATCGTGTGCTTCATATGCCAGTAGATGAAGCTGTTCTCTTGAATTCTAGGGAGAAGGCACCTTACATGATATGCATCGAAGTTTTGAGATGTGAAATGCCAAGGTATTACTTGAATAATACTCGGTATTGTGAAGAGTAGTAATTTGTAAAGTGAAAAACACATGATTTGATATATTCGTCTCTCTGCATATTTTTGTTATAGTAATTTCAAGGAGACATCCAGTTCTCAGAAGCTTTCTCAAGGTGGAATTCCTTTGGCAAATGGAGACGCTTTCTTGCAAAAACCACCTCCTTGGGCTTATCCATTATGGACAACACAAGAGGTGTACCGTAATAGCAATGATAGGATGTCCAGATCGACTGCTCAGGCAATTGACCAGGCAATGACTCATGTATCTGAGCCAAAATTTGTTAGCCTGAATCTGTCAGTGGAAACACGGTATAATGGTCAGCCAGGGAAGACTTATAGAGAGGGTGTACATGAAGCATCGGGAGCAGAACATGACAGTGATCTGGAATGGGTACGAGTAGTATTGACAGCTGATCCTGGGGTTAGGTTGGAAGATATTGAGGATAAAGCACCACCTCGGAAGAAGGAACATCGCCGTGTTCCAAGTACAGTGGCAATAGAAGAAGTGAAGGTAAGCCTTTCGGTGCTTTTTTACTTTTAGGCCCAAATTTCAACATGGTATCAGAGCCTATTGATTCGGGTCACTCACCATTTATACACACACCAAGTGCAATAGTGCTGGGCATGAGGGGGTGTATTGGGAAAAACTCAAGTCCCACCTTGGATAGATAGGACTCTTGATAAGAGTTTATAAAGAGGAGGCACTCCTCACCATACAAGCCAGTTTTGTAAGAATGAGTTAGGCCCAAATTTCAACGCTATCAATGTGCTATTCGCATTCCTTTAATGTAATTTTCAACTGATGTTTTTTAAGTCTTAATTTGTTGCCAGAATTGGTAAAAATAGGTCAATTGGTAAAAATAGGTCAGCCCTGTATCCACAACAAGTTATTTGTCATATACCTATCTCTTCCAAAATCCTACCTATATTGTGTTTTGTGCTATAAATAGCCGGTCTCAAGCTTGGATAAAATGAGAGGGTTGTGTTAGGCCTCACAACATAAAACTTGGTCAAATCTTTATGGCATGGATGAACGATGTAATAATATATTTATATCTCGCCCAAGCATTGCACAACCTAAGATGAAAGAAATCAATGTCTTGAATTTTCATCAATCATTGGGTCAGTAAGAATTGGTTTTCCAATAAGTGTTTATCTACATGTGCCATGCACTTTAGAGTTTACGGATTCATTTTTTATTTTCTTACAGTAAGTCAAGTGATCACTTTAACAATTCTCACTTCTTTTTAGTCTTATTTTAGTTTCTCTTCAAAGCATGCTAGCAGACTAACCGCGTGCTTGTTTAAGATTTTCACTCTGAAATGGAGTTTTGAGAATACAAACATCGTATTGCTTTGGATAAAGCACCTGGGAAAATGTTTTTCCCGTTGGCGCGGTTATTATAATCTAAAACAGGCAGCAACTAAGTGTAGTTTTCAACTACTCTAGATTCCTCTAAAGATAGGAAAATGTCACAAACCCATTTCTATCGACAAAGTTTTCCTTTGTTTCCACTTTTTAATAACCAGTAGGACTTGAAAATGTCTATTGTATAGGATATGCAATAAAACTTTATTTTGCTCTTTCCTCTTCATTTCCACAATATGAAATGGACGCAAGCATTTGCTTTGGCTCCACCTACTATTCTTCTATAATGTGGTTAAACTATCAACTTCCAATTATTTATACTCAGAAGTATTGAAAATTTGTAACATATCATCATATTCCATGTCTATAGGCAAAAATATTAACTCATCTGATAAGTTGTAATTGTCAAGCTTTTGTGAATTATGATGACCTCTCTGCGAGTGTTGCTTTATCAACTCATTGCTGCAGAATAAAACACTGTTTCCACGCATGTGCATTCATGTCTGCTTATTGGCGCAGTAAATCCTTTATGAGCATTGCTCCTTTAAATGTACTAGTTAACTTGCCAGATGTTCCATGCAAGATCTGTAGTGTTAAACTCTTTATGATCATGTCAGCAATTAAGAATATAATTGGTTTTATGACGATCTTATTACTGGTTAATGAAAGTTTAACGAAGAAATATTTGGTCATTTATTAATGTGATAGCATAATCAAGAACTTGAAATATTAAATTATACAATAAAATGGGCATAGGATGGTGATATTAGCCATTAGCGTGGTTATTAAGAATATTTATTTCTCCTGTCTTTGAGTACATTGATACTATGTTGGGGTTATATTGTTTTGCATATTTGTTTCTCCTGTCTTTGTTGGGCATTTGCCAGTTAACGTTTAAATTTATTCCTGTTCATTATGGTTACAGTTACAATAAGGATACAAATAACAACCACTAAATGAATAAACTTATTGTACTAAATAACTACTGTGTTCTTTTTTTTTTCCTCGTTGTAATTGTGCAGAGAAAATGTTTCTTGATTTTATTAACATTTTAATTTTATTGCCAACATTTGAACCTTTGGTAGGCTGCGGCAGCAAAAGGAGAAGCGCCTCTTGGACTCCCTTTGAAAGGTGCTGGCCAAGACTCATCAGATTCACAACTGAGGGTAAGACATAATTATTACAGTTTGATTTTACTTAGCTTAAAGGTTGAAGAGTTATCGTTTGATATGATTCCCTCCTAACAGGCTAATGGAATTACCCCCAAAGCCAGTGATGCCTTGTCCGGTGAACTTTGGGAGGCAAAGAAAGATAGAGTACGTAAGGCTTCTACATACGGGAAGTTACCTGGTTGGGACTTGCGGTCGGTAAGCGTGTATTTTAAGCACAAAAATTGACTTTATATGCAGTTAGTTGGTTACTGTTTTGGAAATTCATGCAGATATGAACTCAATATATACATTAATAAGTGGTATTATGTCTGCATAACAAAAAATAAATGTATCCAAGGATATCTCGATCAATGACAATATATATCTTATAGAAAATCGTGCCATTTGTTACAATAAAAATCTGTTCATTTCCTCAATAAATTTCTAGTTGAAAATTTGACAGTCAACGTTGACTTCATAAACGGGATCTTAGTTTCTGGTTGGGGTTGAGAATGTTGTTCTGTTAAAATTCACACTCTTAGTTGAGGATCAGTGCATTCCTTCATAGACTAATAGGTTGAAGAATATTGCAATCAAACAATTTTTTATAATAACGCTTGAAAATTTACATTGCATCACAGGTTTTAGGATTAAAGACTCTTAGGAATGGGCTATTGATGAATGTTATCTATATACAGCTATTACTCTCCACAGGGTTTTCTCTGTCAGAGAGGAGAAGCAAAAAAAAAAAAAATCTATATACAGCTTTAATGAATTAGTTCTCCGACTCTATTTATGTAGTGAGATTTTATGTAAGTATATATGAATTGCACTTGTCAAGACAGTAAAGAATTCACATATTGAATTTAAGCAACATTTTTCAAACAACAATTTCTTGTGTCAAAAGCTACAACTATCATGTTTCTTTTTGTGATTATTAGTATGATTCTGTAAAGAGTGGTTGGCTTTTGTTCTATTTAAGCTATTTGTTGTTTCTTTTTCAAATACGTGCCTCATTACTTTATATGACAATTCTTTTGAGCATGTTGGTGCAATTTCCCCTTTTTTTTTATATAGATTATTGTAAAGAGTGGAGATGATTGCAGGCAGGAGCATCTGGCTGTTCAACTTATTTCTCACTTCTATGGTAGGTTGTCTATCAAATCTTTTGTTTTCTTTCTTCATGTGCAGAAATTTATCATTTTTCTTCCATTGGTGTTCCTTTTGTTGGAAAAAAGTTTCTTCCAATTAGAAAGCTCCCATGGTTGATTTCCCTGTTATTTGATTTTATTCCTCCCAGAACATGTAAGACTCTAGGTGGACCTCCTATTTGCAATGGATCATGCATAGTTTGTATCTGTATATACTTCCATGTGCAATTTTCGTTTCTTCTTTGAATAACAGTCATCTTCCTGGACCTCCCTTCGATACTGAAGAATTCTATTCACTGTTTGTAAATGCCTCTCCTGTTGGTCATGCATAAATTGATTTACCGTACTTACTACATGTGTGATGTCCGACCTAATGTGGCCTAGATATACAAGTTCTCCCACAAGATTATGTTATTGGGTCCACTTTACTTCTGGGCTGTTGTTATTTCCAATCCTGTGAATTTGTTCTATGTCGACAATGATAAAGGAAAGATTGGATCATTTTTATTATGCCAACACTATAAGAATGCATGTCTAATATCTCAGTTTAATTTTCATTGTGGAATGTGGATTTATCTATTTAGTTGCAGTTTTCAATGCAATAGTTTCAAATTAAAGTGGAAATATGTACTGAAGCATGAATGCAATTGTTAAGTAAACAAGTTTTACCAAATGCACCAAAGTTGTTGATGTTAATATATTCGGTTTGGGTATCTTTTTATTATGTTCTGATGCACATATAAACCAGGATGCAAAAGTCTCTGCTTCAATACGCTTTGCTTAAAATCACTGGGTTTTGAATCTTTTTATGCTAGATATTTTCCAAGAAGCTGGTCTACCGCTTTGGCTGCGCCCTTATGAAGTTTTGTGTACTTCTTCTTATACCGCTCTCATTGAAACAATTCCAGATACGGTAGTTCTGTGCTCACACATTTCAAATCTATTGAAATGTCAGATTTTTCCTATGTTAATAAAAACATTAATGTTTTCTAGGCTTCTCTAC
>Ga0209282_1001435_pt1 | contig 13106 bp, 8 predicted proteins | sample Mtrugardesep15_FD_187529 | JGI IMG/M metagenome (GOLD analysis project Ga0209282, IMG submission 187529) | Root nodule microbial communities of legume samples collected from California, USA - M. trunc garden sep15 (SPAdes) (version 2) | ecosystem: Host-associated > Plants > Roots > Nodule...
CATGTGCAACATCATCACTCAACAGATTTTTTTAACGGCAGAGACTAAAGTGATAACGGAAGGGTAGACTCAGGGACTTGTTTGTATTTAATCTTGAGTTAGAGACCTATGTAACAGTGAGGTGCAGAGTCAGAGACTAAAGTGACTATTTGCTCATTTATTTTTCAAAGAGTCTAACGCATGGAATATTGGGGTTGTACGATGAAAATTTACTTTGGAGGGCCAACACACAAGTGGTTAATGAGTTTCGTCAAATGATGAATTGTCAAAAGAACCTGAGTTCGATTCTTGGTGAAACAGATAGTTTTATGTGAAAAGATATTTCTCTTAACCTTTTCACCCAAATTTGAATACTTAGTTCATCTGAAGTGGTTCATTTATCAACATCTTTTAAGAAGGCATGAATGAATTCTAGTTCATTTTTAATGTCTTCTACGTACGTGTTTATGTAATTTTGTTTCACCTTTTAGAAGTTAGTATACTTGTCTTAAGAAATACCATATTGCAGTTTTTCTGCCATCTTGTAGTTTTGAATTTATAACTACAAAGTTGAACTTCTAACTACAAAAGAAAAAAAAACTACAAAAGAAAAAAAATACTTGAGTAGCCACAACTATTTAGACATTTTTTGAACAAAAATCACTAACCAATAAATTAACTGAAATCATGATGGAGCAAGAGAGAGAGGTAGAGATAGGTAGTTGCCATAGATTTAACCTAGGGCAACCACGTCGGCAATCACCATGGTCGACGGTGAGGAATCATGGGAGAGGAAGAGGTTCAGTCAGAGAAACACAAATTATGGAGGGTTAGGGTGAATGGTATGTGGTAAGTTCACAGCGTCAAAAAATGTTTCGATCGTAGGATATAAGATAGGACAGAACAAGGGCTACTTCACGGTATGTAGGGGTGGGTTATGATAGGTTTCACGATCAAGGAATTCAAGGTTATGGAAATAGGTTTGGTTTTGCTTATGAACAACAAGAGAAGAGAGAAGAATAAAAGGTGGGTTTCATGCCTTTTTGTTTTCTCTTCAAAAAAATGAGAAGAAAGATGGAAGAAGACAAAAAAGTCTAATATGCCATTGCTTTTTTAATTAATCATAAATTCTAATGCTGTCTTTTCAAAGATATTTTTGTCTTTTTAAAAATAATAACATATTTTTCTTTCTATTTCTCTATATTCTTTCTCTTACCGACCATTAGTTGGAGCATCAGTAGGCATTCTGACTTTTATGGGATGCTTCTAAAGTGGATGTTTAAGTTACTAGGAGTTTTGCCCATGTTTAGATAATTCAATGTTACGTTGTAATGGCAAACAATGAATTTTTTATAGAACACTAATTTCATCCGGCATAAAGTGGCTCCTCTGAAAGGAAGTCTTTTTGCTTGGAAGATGCTTCGTAACCACATTCATACGTCTGATAGTTTATTGAGCCAAAAGTTTTCCAAGAATAGTGTTCAGTTATGTGTGGGAGGTTGTGGAAAACATGAGGTTCTAGATCATTTGTTTTTTAATTGCAAATTTTTTAAGAGAAAAAAATTGGTCTTCTGTTTCTTATTGGTTGGGTTCTGACACGGGGTTAAACCAACGTTTATCTCAGAGCATTTTCTTCAATTTGGTTGCTTTAGAGAATTTACAAAACAAAACAGAACAAAACATGTGATTAGTTATTCAACTCATTTGGCTTTCAAAGGTATGAGTTATTTGGAAAGAAAAAAATTCAGTATTTTTCCAGCATAAGGAGGGCACTTTGCATCGTCTACTTGACAAAATTAAGTTACAATCTTTTTATGGTTAAAAGCAAAATTTTATACGTTCACTTTTGAATATCATTTTTTTTTGGCTTAGTCCCCTGATGTTAACTATTTAGTTGGTTGTTAGTTATATTGGGTTTCTTTTGGTTTTGTGTTTAACCTGGATTTTTGTTGTAATCGTTAATTTTGTACATTGTCTTTTTGTGATACTCCTTATGTTGAAAGAACTTCATGTTTTGGTTAATATATTTTATTTAACTTCTTTAAAAAAACTACTTATACACATTAAACACACACAAAAATATATATAATTTAATTATTTTAAAAATATATTTGCTTAATTCTTTACTCTTTCTATATTTTTCTTAATATGCGTTAGTGTGGGCAGGCCTAAGTGTCATAATAATACTTGTAACTACATAAGAAATTCCTCAAATTAAAGATTGGTAAATGTTAGATTTGGAGGTTTATTCATTTATACTATATATAAATAGAATACATGATTTTAGGTTGGTTTTTTCACTCTCAATAATACTTTAAATAAATTTGACTATAAAAATGTTATTTTAGTGATGTTATTTGAAATGATACGAATTTATATTATATTTGTTATATTGTTGGTATCATTGAAAAAAAATATATATAATTTCTTACGATATAAAAGTGCAAAATTATCCTACCTATTTTATAAAAATTAATGTTTGTGCTCGTCTTTTAATCAAAACCAACATAATTTTAATCAAAATTTCATAAAAATTAATATCGGTGTTTGTCTGAACTATGAATGTATGCCTTTTGAGACACTTGTGAAGTCACGACCATTTTAGTTGCTAAGCTCCTTGCTATCTTTACATCTATAACCATTGCTTTTAACTGCTTTCCAAAGCATGGAAGAAGCACTTCTATTAGAGACTTGGTTGCACGTAGAGTCTTGAATTTCATTTTATACAGTAAATTAAATAAGTATTTGAATAGGAAGTATGTCTAACTTGATCTAAAAGTACATTATTTATTTTTTTTAGTTTGGATTCTAAATTCTCTACTTCTTTATACTTAAGCAAGCGTGTGAATCCAACAACTAGATTACTCGAAAAGAAAATCATTTTTGGTATAAAGCAACCTTTATGTTTTAATAAGTTGACCAATGTAAATCATTTTTGTATTTAGAGAAACCGTAAAATCAACTAATCAAAAAGCTCTCAATTCTCAAATTTCATTTTGATATTTAGGCATCCATGTTGAGTTGGTAGAAACAATGGCAAATACTATAACTATACATACCTAACCCTTAATTCAATTAAATCAACAAACATACCAACCCTTTAATTGTTAATTAAGCAGAATGATTTGCATGATGTGCCCTGGTGATCAACTCTTTACCCTCACCTACCTCCCTGGCCAAATGCGATTATTTTTATTTATATGCATCTGAGATTCTTTTGTAAGCTGTGTCAGTCAAAATAAAATAAAAAGCTTTCCTTGTACCAGAAAAAATTAATAAAAAGTTTGCCTTTTTCTTTTTTTCCTTTTATTATTTGGTATGTGCGTGAACCAGTGTCTGTTATACTAAACTTTAAACTCGTTCATCGAATTGGTCAAAATATTGCGTTATCGGCATTTTTTAATGTTATTCAAATTAGAAAACCATTACTTGAATTTGTTAAAGATACATGCTGTAAATATGAAATGCATGTGTGGAAGTATATTCAATTGTAATAAACAATATAGTGAAAAGTATAGTATCAAATTATCGATGTTACGATGTTTGATGCTGATTTTGATTTGTATGTGGATATTATTCATCGATAAATAAATAATTTTGATTGATATCAATTTAGATAAGTAGGTTTTACACACCTTTTATTGATGGTTAATAAGATTGTGTTATTATCTTTATGGGTACAAATTAACACAAGTTTATTACCGCGTTTTCTTTCCTTTAGACGCATGGCAATCCAAAAGTTATTTTTTATGCTTTTAAATTTTCATGTTAGAAATACATCGGAACGCAATATTTCTTAGGTAAACGTCAATCTAAACAATGCATAAAAAACATATCATCAATTAATGGTTAATAAGAATTTGGTGTCCTTCCTTCTCACACGTAAGGACACAAATTAACTTAACTAACAAAATATCATCAACAATAGTAGTGAGAGTATTAGTGAGTTTAATATGCATATGTGTTGCTCAGGCACATATCCAAAAAATTGCAAGAATTAACTCTCATATAATTGAGAATAGCCTACCTATAATTAAAGGAAGAATCATTATACCTAAATCGAAACATCGCATATTTAACATCTTTAAGTTTTGTGTTAATATGTTATCCAACTTATTTACGATACTGTTCAACATTCAATGTGATGATCCATCAACCAATTTTCCTTCACGAGTCAACACCTAACACAATAATTATAACATAAAAAAAGTTTATAATTTTTTACACCCAAAATTTCTGCAGCTGTCCAAAGAAAAATATAGAGGAGATATATTTTTTGCTTGGGATAAAGGATACCAAATACTTTCTCCTAAATATGACTCGGCTATTGCGGTATTTTTGGTTAATAAGGGATGTTTCTTAACTCATCCATGTTTTTTTATTGCTTCCTCATTAATCGTCTTATGATGAAGGATTGACACATTACATTTTCTCATATTTACAGGCAAGCAAACTAAGTAGCTGACTGACTTGCGAATTATGCTCTTTCAAAACATACGAGTACTTACTATTTAGATCATCCACCATCGTGTTAAATTACTTAACACTTTATGAAAGAATGTAGTCAATGTCTATTTTAATATTCGTGTTCGTATGTAGTTTGGTCTATCGATATCCTTTGTGTCTAAAAAAAATACAGTACTCAAGAATCCACATTGCATACGTGTTGGCCACAATTAATTCATCAAATTGAGAATATCCTACCCAGAATTAAAGGAAGTGACTTAACTGAATCAAAAACCTCATATTCTGATTGTGATACTTCTGTTACCTTACCCTATTCATTAATATACCGTGTCCTTCCACACTCCATTCACTTTCCATAAAATCCATTAAATTTACCACAAAAATCCCACCCCTCAAAAATCATCCTCTTTTGTTTTTTTCCTTATCTTAGTTAGACACAAAGATAAGCCTATTGTGAAACAGAATCTGCCACCAAAACAACACCTCATCATCAGAATCTTGCAAATTTCATACTTTTCACACCCAAAAATAATAATAAAATTAACAACACTCTTTTAATGCCTTCCACTGAATCTCAATCCTCACATCTTTAATACCTTCCATTCATTCATTCATATCTTCCACTTCCATACTTGTGGTGTTTTTTTTCCTATGATAACATTGAATCTGTCGTTTTCTTTCAAAGGTGTGTGGCATATTCACCAACCACCTACCCTTTTCCACCACTAGATCTAAAAAATAAATCTTTAATCTCACCCCACAACAATACTTACTCATTCATTTCTTAAAAACCAAAACTTTTAATTCCATATTATATCATCATTAATAGGTTTTTTTTCTTAAAAAATAGTTTTTTTAAACTCGTTATTTGACCCAATAATCAACTAATTTAAAGGACTAATTTCATAATCCACTAAGAGGGCCGATTAATATTAAAGCAAAACCTTGTATAAAGTGACCTAACACTAAAATTGTTAGCACGTACCGTAATCAAATCTGAGATCTTAAGAATAACACGAGTACAAATCACAAGCAACATTATCAATCTCCATTAATAATTTTAGTACTATTGTTTTTTGGTCCCATAATAAATATAAAATAAATAATAATAAACTCAAACTATCTATTTAATATTTATATACATTATCATCATTCACCACCCTTCACTCACACACACTTCGATGGAATCATAAAAACAAAATCTAGAATTTCCTTAAACAAATCAAAACCAAAAACACACAATTTTTCCTCTGTTCTGTTCTGTTTTTCCTCTGTAACAGCATTCAATGGAACGTGCAAGAAGACTCGCAAACCGTGCAACTCTGAAACGTCTTCTTTCAGAGGCAAAACAAAATCGTACGAATGAATCAACAACAACAATAACAACACCTCTTCCATTTTCATCTTCATCAAGATATGTTTCCTCTGTTTCAAACTCTGTTTTCAGAAACAGAGGATCCAACGTTTTTGGAAAAAACAACAATGTTTCACGTGGTGTTGGTGGATTTCACGGTGCTGGGTCTTCAACACAATCTCGATCCATCACTGTTGAAGCTTTGAAACCAAGTGATACATTCGCAAGACGCCATAACTCAGCTACACCAGAAGAACAAACAAAAATGGCTGAATCATGTGGTTTTGATCATCTTGATTCACTTGTTGATGCAACAGTTCCTAAATCAATCCGTTTGAAGGAAATGAAGTTTAACAAGTTTGATGAAGGGTTAACAGAAGGTCAAATGATTGAACACATGAAAGATTTAGCTTCAAAGAATAAGGTTTTCAAATCTTTCATTGGTATGGGATACTATAACACACATGTTCCACCAGTGATCTTGAGGAATATTTTGGAGAATCCTGCTTGGTATACTCAGTATACACCTTATCAAGCTGAGATTTCGCAAGGTCGTCTTGAATCGTTGTTGAATTTTCAAACCTTGATTACTGATCTCACTGGTTTACCTATGTCAAATGCTTCATTGCTTGATGAAGGTACTGCTGCAGCTGAAGCAATGTCTATGTGTAATAATATTCAAAAGGGTAAGAAGAAGACTTTTATTATTGCTAGTAATTGTCATCCACAGACTATTGATATATGTAAGACAAGAGCTGATGGATTTGAGCTTAAGGTTGTGGTGAAAGATCTTAAGGATATTGATTACAAATCTGGTGATGTTTGTGGTGTTCTTGTTCAGTATCCTGGTACTGAAGGTGAGGTTTTGGATTATGGTGAGTTTATTAAGAAGGCTCATGCTAATGAGGTTAAAGTTGTTATGGCAAGTGATCTATTGGCATTGACTGTGTTGAAGCCTCCTGGTGAGTTTGGAGCTGATATTGTTGTTGGTTCAGCTCAGAGATTTGGTGTTCCAATGGGTTATGGTGGTCCTCATGCTGCTTTCTTGGCTACTTCACAAGAGTATAAGAGGATGATGCCTGGAAGAATCATTGGTGTTAGTGTTGATTCTTCTGGAAAGCCAGCTTTGAGGATGGCTATGCAAACTAGGGAGCAGCATATCCGTAGGGATAAGGCTACTAGCAACATTTGCACCGCTCAGGTAACTTAGCTTATTTGGTTCAATCAATTTCTAATTATATGTGTGTATGTACGGGCGTGCGTGTATGTGTGTGTGTGTATCTATGTATGTATATGATAGGCTTTAAATCACTTTTGTGGCCGCGTCACACAATTTTAAACAATAGAGAATTGCATTTGTGTTGCAATCATTTGATGTTGCGACCCAGATTGTAGTCACAGACCTTTTGAAACCCCTTTTGTGTAGAAATACACCTTGTGTGTCCAATTGGATCCTCGACTGAGATTAGTCGATACTAAACAGCGGTGGATACTTTGTACTTGTAACATGGTTATAAAAAATGATACTTTGACTATCTTGTTCAGGATGTATTCACCTTTAAATTGTTGAAGCAATGTTTGATATTTGCATGAGTGAATTAGTTGAGGATTTTATTTGATTCTGGTTGGTTTTGTTTAGGCACTGCTTGCAAACATGGCTGCCATGTATGCTGTATATCATGGACCTGAAGGCCTTAAAGCTATTGCACAAAGGGTTCATGGTCTTGCCGGGGTATTTGCTTTGGGACTAAAGAAACTTGGAACAGTGGAAGTTCAGGATATTGGCTTCTTTGATACTGTGAAGGTTAAGACTTCAAATGCCAAAGCAATTGCAGATGCTGCTGTCAAAAGTGAAATCAATTTGAGAGTTGTAGATGGAAACACTGTAAGTGGTTTTTTTCTTCTCTTTTTTTCTTTCTTGTTGTACCAAATCAGTTTGAGTGGTTTTACATGTCTTTGGATTATGATGGAGCTTGTTTTCATTTCAGATCACTGCTGCTTTTGATGAAACAACTACATTAGAGGATGTTGATAAGCTTTTCAAAGTTTTTGCTGGTGGCAAGCCTGTAAGTTTTAATCCTAAATTGGCTCCGTTTGGTAAAAATTAAAGGATGATGGATAAATTAATTGATATCGGATGGCTGGCCCATGTGTAAGGTAACTAAAGCCATCACTTTGAGCCTACCAACAAAAAATTATTTTCAATAGATTTTCTAAGTAAAAAGGCCTCATCTACTGAGAAAAAGGGCCCCATATATTAAGACTGCTTTAGGCCTCACTTTTGAAGATTATTGGGCCGGCCCTCAGCCGATAGAGAATGGACCAACATATTGAATTTGAAATATATTTTATAAAATTAGTAGTTGAATTGGCTGATAGATTTAAATAACAACTTTTTTTGCAAGTTTATACGCTATCAGCTAGCTGTTTGACCTCGCCAAACATAGCCATTGTATATCCTTTTTCACAATTATCAATTGTATCATCACTCCATCTAAACTTTTATTTTTACACAGGTCCCATTCACAGCTGCATCTCTTGCAACAGAATTTCAGAATGCAATTCCTTCTGGATTAGTTAGGGAGACTCCTTATTTGACACACCCTATCTTTAACACGTATGTATTCCTTTTCACAAAATTTCAATTCATGTGGTTGAATTTTGGAAGAAGATTACAATTTTATTTTATCTTATTTTATTTAATCTTTATAGGTACCAAACTGAGCATGAATTGTTGAGATACATTCATAGGCTACAATCAAAAGATCTCTCACTTTGCCACAGTATGATCCCACTTGGATCCTGTACAATGAAGCTGAATGCAACAACTGAAATGATGCCTGTGACATGGCCTAGCTTTACTGATATTCACCCTTTTGCACCAACTGAACAGGCTCAAGGTTATCAGGTACTCCCTCCGTCTCATATTAACTGTCTGTTAAGGTAATTCATGCATCTTAAGAAAAAGTTTACCTATAGTAATTTGTGAAGCAAAGTAATGTGTTATGACTATAATATTATTGTACTCATTTATGATCAAGCATCCTATATTTGCAACTATTTTGATAAATTAGAGTAATATTGGACAAAAGTAATAATTCTAAACTGACAAATAATGTGAGACAAACAATATTCCAAATTTGACACTTTGATATGTGACGGAGGAAGTAGTAGGATGGTTAAATAACCATACAAAAATAATGATAGAAATATATTCTTATATATGTTGCGATGCCTTAAAATATGCGATAGAACTGTGTTTTCTGTGTCTTAACAAGCAAATTTGGTTCCAGGAAATGTTCGACAATTTGGGTGACCTGTTGTGTACCATCACTGGATTTGATTCCTTCTCTTTGCAACCAAATGCTGGTGCTGCTGGAGAATATGCTGGACTCATGGTTATTCGTGCATATCATATGGTATGGTACTAACTTGGATAGTTATGAATAACTTTGTTGAACTTTTATGGACAATATTTATCATGCATCTATTGTTCTTCTGATTGGATTTAATTCATATATACTGTCAGTCTAAAGATTTTTTACACGGTCAAATCAATCAATCACATTTGCCATTGTGATTAACGCTTGACTTTTATTATAACTACTTTAAAAGGTCACATGTATGATTAACGCTTGATAGTGTAAAACATTTTAAATTGATAATGTATCAAAATTAAACTCCTGATTTGCAAGCTATTACATATTTTCAGTTATTTTGTTTTAATTAAACATTACATTTTCATTTCATATAATAATAGGTAGCCTCAATGTGTTGTTTTCTCTTGCTACATATCTAGAAGAGATGCAATGATTTTCCTACATTATTGCCTTGGATTAATTTTTATAAATGCCTATGATGTTTCTTACTTCTTTTGGCTATGTGAAACTGTAGTCAAGAGGTGACCACCACCGCAATGTCTGCATTATACCAGTCTCAGCACATGGTACAAATCCTGCTAGCGCTGCTATGTGTGGAATGAAAATTGTCACCATAGGAACTGATGCCAAGGGAAACATTAACATTGAAGAGTTGAAGAAGGCTGCAGAAAAACATAAGGACAACTTATCTGCATTTATGGTACAATTGGCTTCTTCTAGACTCTTATACTATTGTTTGTATATCAGCGAATTAAGAGTGTTGTGAAACATGGGAGTTTGTTTATATTTATTTGGTTTTGATTTAAATTGTAGGTTACATATCCTTCAACTCACGGTGTTTATGAAGAAGGTATTGATGATATTTGCAAGATCATCCATGATAATGGAGGCCAAGTGTACATGGATGGTGCCAACATGAATGCACAGGTTTGTTTTTCTATTCACACCTTTATGTTAATGTCCTTTGTGTTAGGCCAAGATTCTGGAAAGGATAGTTCTTAGGGTAGATACTAGTTCAGGATGATATTATGAAAGAAATATAGCTCAAGAAACAAATTTCTCTCTTTTATTTTGGTTCAAGTCCTCCGGTTCGTAGAGGAAAGAGACTGGTAATCTTGAATTAAGCTGCGAGGTAAGTCAAATTTGGCCAATGATTCTTTCAGACAGGAATCAAACTCGGGTACTTCTGATCAACTCGGCCTTAACTGAAGCTCGTTATTTGCTTGATAGAATGATAGTGCAAAACTGATGCTTTTGTTTATTTAGTTATCATACTGTATTGACACTTGGTTGATGTTTACAGGTGGGACTTACAAGCCCAGGTTGGATTGGAGCTGATGTTTGCCATCTCAATCTCCACAAGACATTTTGCATTCCTCATGGAGGAGGTGGCCCTGGCATGGGTCCTATTGGTGTAAAGAAACACTTGGCACCATTTTTACCCTCACACCCTGTGGTGAGTACTTTTTACCAGTTCTGAATGACAATATTTATAGTATTAGTGGATTGACCCGTGCGAGGCGATTGAAGAAAGAACATGGATTAACTTTTCTTATATTTAAATTATCTGTTGCTATAATGAAGGTGCCAACTGGTGGAATTCCTGCCCCTGAAAATGCTCAACCACTTGGTAGTATCTCAGCTGCACCTTGGGGATCAGCACTTATATTGCCTATCTCTTACACATACATAGCCATGATGGGTTCCAAAGGACTCACTGATGCATCAAAGATAGCCATTTTGAATGCAAACTACATGGCGAAACGATTGGAGGTTTGAGCTTTGACATAAATTACGTTTATTTTCTTTTCTTGTTAGTATCATATATGATGAACCTTGGTTTTTACTCGTATACTTTGACTTCTATAGAGTTATTACCCGGTTCTTTTCCGTGGAGTCAACGGAACATGTGCTCATGAGTTCATTATTGACTTAAGAGGCTTTAAGGTTAGACCATTTGATCATTGTAGTTGTTTTTTGTCTATCAAATATATAATTATTCAAACTATGATTAACTGTAAGATATTTCCATTGTAGAATACTGCTGGGATAGAGCCTGAAGATGTTGCGAAGCGTCTCATGGACTATGGATTTCATGGACCAACAATGTCATGGCCTGTGCCTGGGACACTCATGATTGAGCCTACTGAAAGTGAAAGCAAGGTATTTATATATGGACCTTCCTAGGAAGAAAAAATATTATCCTTCTTTGTGTCTCTTTTGCTTTGCAATTTATCTTGTGTAATTTCTTCTCTGATTCAACTAAACATTGTTGCAGGCTGAGTTGGATAGGTTTTGTGATGCTCTCATTTCCATTAGAAAAGAAATTGCTGAGATTGAGAAAGGAAATGCTGACGTTCACAACAATGTTCTTAAGGTAAAAATAAAATAAAAATTAGTTTAATATAAGGAACTGTTCTTCACTTCAACGATATTAATAAGAAGAAAACAACTTGTTTTAGGGCTTGTTTGGATTTACTTATTTGAGCTTATCTTCTAGCATAAGCATTTATTAGACTATTTGGAAGAGCTTATGACATTTCATAAATTGTTTTTAGCTTATTTCAAAAGTTCATCATGATAGCTTATGAGAACAGTTTATAGCTTATGTGAAAACAGTATGACTTTATATTATCTTTTGTTATAGAAATAGTTTATACTTAGAGCATTTATATGATAAGTGATTATGCTATAAGCGCATAATTAAGCTATTGATCCAAACAAGGCCTTAATAGTGTACAAAATGTTGTGCAGGGAGCTCCTCATCCACCATCACTGCTCATGGCTGATGCATGGACAAAGCCATATTCCAGGGAATATGCAGCCTTCCCTGCTCCATGGCTCCGTGTTGCAAAGTTCTGGCCTACCAATGGTAAACATGTTGTTTATATAATATATAATTATGTTTCCTTTGACATTGTTCTCATAGCTAACCTACCTATCATCCCTTGGTGGATGTGTGTTTGAGTAAAATAGCTTGATTAAGTGCTTACTCAATAAGCTATTCTAGGGAGTTTAATTAAACGCGTATTCATAAACTGACATTGATTTTTTTTTTTTTTTACAATAAGCCAAAAAACACTTTATGGACTTGCAGTAAGTTATTCTTAAAAAATTAGAAGTGTATCCAAACACTAACATTAGTATGTATGTCATGACATAAGTCCAAATAATCATTCCAAACGCCCTCATAGCGCCCTCATTCACTATATGTAAAGCTATGATATGTAGTTCATAAAACAATGGTGTGGATAAAAAACTGTCAGAATAGCAATGTTCTAAAGTAAGAAGACGAACACACAAGAACGCAATGATTGGTCAGTGGTCACAGTGTTCGGACAATTGTGCCCATGTCTCTGACAGCAGAGTGACCACTGACCTGCTGTACTATTCTGTTATGCAATGAATTAGGGTCACAGAGTAAAAAGTTTTGTTTAAATAATATGGTCGCTTGAGCCTCTGTCTACTTATCGGCAAATATGAACCATACTCAACAAAAACCTATATATTTCAAAGATTTTCTACTGTTTTTATTCATGCACCCCACCTCCATTTTGGCCCCTATCAAACACAATCCTTTTTAGTTTTCCATAGCACAACTGAATACTACCAGTAGGGGCTTATCATCATAGTAATATATAGTTTATTCAAGTTTGTAGGCCATAGGGGCTTATTATTATAATTATAGCTTGTGTTTGACTGCCTGTAATGGTTATGCACTAATTCTTGACCTGCATAATTTTGTTTGACTAATGCATAGACTAATAATTTAATGTCTTTTCTTTATATCAGGACGTGTTGATAATGTGTACGGTGACCGCAACCTGATCTGCACTCTTCTCCCAGCATCACAGGCTGTTGAAGAACCAGCTGCTGCCACAGCATAATAGTGTTATTCCATTGTTACCTATTTTAATTTCCAGTTG
>Ga0209282_1001436_pt1 | contig 13098 bp, 7 predicted proteins | sample Mtrugardesep15_FD_187529 | JGI IMG/M metagenome (GOLD analysis project Ga0209282, IMG submission 187529) | Root nodule microbial communities of legume samples collected from California, USA - M. trunc garden sep15 (SPAdes) (version 2) | ecosystem: Host-associated > Plants > Roots > Nodule...
AAAAAAAAAAAAAAAAACATTGTTATGTACTCTACATAATATTATTAATTTTTAATCTCACGATCTAGGTACAAATATTATAAGCCGGATAAAATTACAAGTCCTTGGTCCCCTTTGCTGTTTATTAGCTTAATCTTTCCTTGCCCTATGTTTTGGCATCTAATGTACAAGAGGAAGAAAAAATATTATTTCATCAATTCAATATTTCATGATTTTGAAGACTTTGAGGATCCAGCTCTTATGCTTGTTGATCATAAACTGGTTATCTTTGTCGGTGGATGGAATCCATATGCACTTTAGAGACTTAATTAAAATATGAAAAGATAACCAACCAAATAAAAAAAATATTCTAACATTTTAGTCCCTATAAATAATCTAACATTTTGTTTTAGTCATCCTAAAATATTTCTTCAACTTTTAGTCTTTCAAAAGAATTTCATCGGTTCTTTTAGCCGCTAATTTTTAGTCAAGTCGTGTGTATTATTCAAAATTTTGAATGATATTTTGTAGGAATGTTTTTTTTAGAGATTGCAAGAATGTTTATAATATTATAAGAATTTCTTTTAAAAAATAGAATATTTTAACAAAATATATATTAAATATGAATTTTATATTCGTGGCATTAAAAAATTTATATTTAATTTATGTATGCATAAAAAAATCAACTTTTTTTTTGAGAGACTCTTATAATATTCTAAACATTCATGCAAAAACATTGAAAAATTTAAAAGGTACACATGACCTGAATTAAAGTAGGGACCAAAAGTGTGGACAAAAAACTTTTAAAAGACTAAAAGTCGAAGGAAAATTTAGAGGAATTCAAATGAAAAGTTGAAATATTTATAGAGACCAAAAATATCTAACACACAAAAAATGCATAATCCTTAAAATTGAAGAACGTTTTCAACTATGAGTGTGTCATAACTTCGTTTCGTTCATATTTGTCTCAATGTCTCGAAACCTTTTATTTTCTCACTTATACCCTGTTTGTAACACAGAAAGCGAGGATATGTTGCATGTCTTGTTCCTTTTCCGTCGAGCAAAGGATGTGTGGTCATTCTACCTCCATCCGTCGATCGCCCATCTTGATCATGATGGTTTATGCACTTGGTTGAATGACTTCAATTCTAATTTTCGTCTGATATATTGGTCCCATTATTCTTTGTAATATTTGTTGCTCTCGCAACATATATATTCTTAAAAATATCAGGCATTTAGGAAATTGATGTTCAAATGTTCTTCCTTTTGCATTATGTCATTAAAATTTTTACTTCTCCTGATCCATGTCGTATTCAATCGCATGTATGTGCCATCTCTTGGATTCAACCTAACTTTGGCTTAGTGGTTCTTAATGTAGATGACAATGTGTTCTTTGAATCTAACTTGATGGTTTTGGTGGTCTTATTTGTGATAATACATGGTCTTTTTTATATGGATTTCTCGATAACATTAGTAGACCCTGCATTTTGCATGTTGAAAGCGTTGTGTCTCTCAAACTTTAGTGTTGCGGTTGACCTCGTTCGAAAGGGTCTCTTCTTTGTTTTTTTTAGGCTAAGTACTTCTTTTGATCCTTTAAGTATGTCAAAAATATTGGGATAGTCCTTTAAGTTTGTAAAGTTTTAAATAACCTTTATGTTTTTTCAAGTTTCCAATATGTCCCGTAAGTTTTTTTAAGTTTTAAATGAGTCTTTTAAGTTGTTAATTAAATACATATATTTAAAGTTTTTTTTTTAAGTTTCATATATATCCTTAAAAGGATAATAAAGACTCATTTAAAAGATAAAAAACTTAAAAAATTAACCTGAAATATTTGGCAAACTTAAAAGACAAAAAATATATAGCCTTCATTATTTCCCTTTCATTACCCAAAAAAAAACCTTCAGCGTGCCATGTAACAAAATAACGTTGAATAAATATGGATAGAATCTTTTTCTTTTTGACCAAAATTTGGATAGACTTTTGGAGTTTAATTTAAACAATGTGTTAAATTTTGTGATCAAATCATGCTAGCTAAGCAAAATTGATCTTTTTTTTAAACAAAAGCACAAAATGACAAAATTGGGCATTATTCTTGAAATTTTCTGTCAAAAATAGCCAGCAAAATTAAACTTAAATAAAAAACATTCAAATTGGATCTTTAAAATAAAACACTCGTTTCTTTCTAAAATAATCTATACTAAAATGCTAATTTTTTAAAGCTACCAAAATACTAATTAACAAAAAAAAAAAAAAAACCTAGGAAAAAGAGAAACACACGATAACTTATGGCGTGTTTGCTTTCCTTTTCCAGGTTTTATTTTCACTTCAACTAATAAACTTAAGATAATATTTGATCTTATATTCTTCTCACCGTTTTCTTTTACAATTTTTTGAAATATAATTACCATTTTCAAAAATCTTGAATCAAAACACCATTTTCATTGTTTCGGATGTGTTATTCTACCTTTATCTTTCATCTTCTCTCTATCTCATATGCTCACGACATGAAATTTTCATCTCTTATTAACAATTTAAAATGAGTTTTTAATATATATATATATATATATATATATATATATATATATATATATATATATATAAATATATATTAAAAACTTAAAGAAATTGTTACATACCCGATTGAGTTGTTTGTTGGTTAAAGCCGCGTCTTTTAGTCTTCATATAGTTGGTTCAAATCTAACTTTTTTCATCGGCAAATAAATAACTTAATTAATGATTTTAATTAAGGACAGATTAATCAAAGGTTTGTGAGTTCTAACTCTGAATAGAACAGTAATTGATTAGATTTTAATTACCTCCACCAAATTTTTAATTATTAGAAGTTTTTCCCGAGTAACCCGATGGTATAGACCAAAAGGATCCAATCTAGCTAGCACCATGAGAAATACACATGATAAATTGAATAAAATCAACTTGGTTCAAAATTTCTACATTCTACATCGATCTATAATATCTTATTTTAAAATGTAGTCATGGTATTTGAATAATGCATGTCCAAAATCAAAATTGTATACTAGTCTATTCATGGGAATCACGCTAACTCAAATTATACACACAAACATGTGCGAATACGATAGACTAGGAAAAGCAGTTTGAACAAAATCAACTTAATTTCAATAGCATTTTGTCGATTGTATTTCTATGATTGAATGCAAATATAGCAATTAGTATACATTGAAATGAACATAGAAATTTTTAGCAGAGTCTGATTGTACGTATTGCAAGTCGTCGTCATCATCATCATATCTGGAATATTTCAATCTTTGATTACAGCTTATTTGTCAGTTCAGGTGTCACTATAAACGTTACTATTACTTACTTTGCTATTATTCTTTACCATTTCATAATTATTACCGTCATTATTTTACGCCTGTAATGTGATTATTGTGGAACTAAACATAATGATAACATCCAACTATAAATGATTACTTATACATGTTTCATCTTGATATAGAAAAATCACGTTTGCAATGCAAATACAATAAGCTTTTATTTGTCAAAGAAACTTCTACAACATTACCAAAGAAAACTTTAAAGGCTACCAAATTTACGTTAAAATGCTATAGTTTTTCTTTAGCTATATATACAAACTAATTTACATGATTCTACTGGTAAAATTATGTTAATAACTAGCTCTATGTCACACTCTTTTCAAAATACACTATCTTATTGATTAAAGTGTAACATGAAACACATATATGATACTTCACGTTTTTTTTGCCAATTCAATCACGTAACTCTTATAAGTTGTCCAAACTTCATTTAATCACTAATTAACCTATCCTTAATGAAAACCCAAACTCAAATAAAAAGCTATTATAAAAGTGACTTTTTATTTCGTCCAACTATTCATAATTTTACTGCTAGTATTATTTTTTTGACAATGTTCAAAATTTTACTATGATCAATTAATCCTCATCAGTTCATATATTTGCGTCAAAAGAAAACAACGGGTATATATATATATGCAAGTCTCGTTTCATACACTAATTTCTCGTTGCATGTTTTATTTATTGTTTGGTAAATTATTATTAAATAATCATCCTCCTAATAAAACAATTTTATTGAAAGAATAATGAACTAAAATAAACAGAATAGTCGTATTGTTTTGTTTTCTCCCAGTTTTCACTTTTCACACAGCAGACACCAAAACAGAAACACACGTTAAATTCGTTGACCACTGCTTGACTGTGTGATGTGTCATGATTAATTTACTATCATATCCCATCCCCTTCCATGTTTTTCCTTTTCTGTCATACTAAAATTACATTGAATCTGCGAAAGAAATTACACTGAATTATTGTGAATATAATATTTTTTTATATACAATAAAATTTGAGTAGAATACTTCCTGTAAAGGAAAAAAATTGAGTGGAATAAATTCACTTGAGAACATATATTTTTTTATCAAACTTGAGAACATATATAAGGATATTTTACTATTTTTCTATTCCTAATAACACAAAACTCATAATTTTCCCCTTAAAAAATAATTCAAAACTCATAAACTTTAATTAATTAATTAAGTAAAAGTAAGAGTATTTTTTTTTTTTGAGGGAAAAGTAAGAGTATATATAGATTTTAGTTCTAAAAGAACTATATAATATTTTGAGATCAATCTTACACATGCACGTTTCAACCCAAGATCAAACATTTACTGAATTATTTATCACTTAAATCAATGACTTGGTACTCAAAGAATCTTTTTACACATTGTCATAATGTCATACTTTTAATGAAATAAAAGTTTAAATGAATTGGATCTTAGTGGCTCGTCAGGATTTAAATAGATTTTAAGACTCATAAACTCTTACAAATGTATTTTTGAATTATTCATCAATAATATCCTAAGATTGATAATAAGAGTTGAGTTCACACCATTATAAAAGAGTGGTAATTTTGATTCTTAAAAAAGTACATTAAAACACCATCAAATTAAATATTATTTAATCCATTGAATAAAATTAAACTTTTTACAGCAATATAAACACATATTTTCATAGTCAATAATTGTATTGTTTGAATAAGGATAGCAATACACTCCTCCGAAAACACTTTTCAATAAATGAGAATGTGGTAAAAAGTAGATGTTAGATAGTACTCCCTCCATTTTAAAATGAGTATCATTTTAGTAATATGAAATTATTTTAAAATGAATGTCATTTTCACTTTTCAATGCACTATTAGTTACTTATTCCCAATAGTACCCCTTTATTATTACTATGCACATTACTTTCAAAGCACCACATTTTACTTTAATTTATAACGATGGGAAATGCACCAATAGTTAACAAGGTTATTTCAGTAAAAGTGTCATGTCTATAGACAATATTATTGCATTTCTTAATATATGTGTAACAACCTTAAATGACATTCATTTTAAAACGGATGGAGTATATTGTTAACACTTCTCTAACTTTTTTTTGTTGCATGAAGTATTCGCCTGTTTCCGGTCAATTCTTTTAGAGACATTAAAATTTATTTAAGGGATTGATATCTCATATCAGATGATTGAGTTTGTTCGATTATTTGGACTCTAATTAAGTATAAATTGTTTGGGATAAGTCAAATTTGAATCTTAATTATAACAATTTTTAGTCATAATTTATTTATAAGTCTTTCTAATTGGTGCCGCCACGATATTAGTTAAGAAATTAAAACTAAAACGAAAAGACAATATTTTCATTAAAAAAACATTTTTTTCAACTTTTAAAAAGTATAATACACAATTTCCGAAACAATATTTCTTTTACGATTCATTAACAAGTGTCCTCACTTGTTAACATTTCCATTTATTTATTTTTAAATTGAATTTTAGATTATGTGAGTCCATTTTCTAAAATTCTAGGAGTAAGACCAAAATAACATACTCTCCAATTTGTACCAGAATTTCTAAGCACGTACCTAAGTGTTCTAATTATCTATAGCAAGTGTGTCACCATGTTTAAATTTAAATTAAAAAAAAACTTTTTTTTTTTGTATCTAATGACTCTAATCATGATATTTTATACGGCTTTATCAAAATACATCGTCATCATTGCTTCCATAATACGTTGAGATGAAGTCACCAACTCTGACCCAACATGCTTCCCTTTTGGTCTATATATATAGCCAAACACACCCTTTAGTTTCCATACCATGTTACAAAGCAAGAGAAAAAGTATCTATCTATTGAATTAATAACATTAATAACCTCTCTGTTTTCCTCTGTTTCTCACACAACACAATGGAACACAAAATGAAAACCACTACTTCTCCTCCTCATCTACCAATCCCAATTCATGTTCCCATTCACACCATGCTATCAAACTCTACACCATCTTCATCTTCTTCACCTCCTTTACAATCTCCCACTCCTTTCCCTTCACCAGCTTGTCAATATTCTCCTCCCTCTGGTGCTCCTCAACCACCGTCCCCTCCACCGCCAATTATTGTTAGCCCTTGTGCTGCCTGCAAGATTCTCCGTCGCAGGTGTGTTGAAAAGTGTGTGTTAGCTCCGTATTTTCCTCCAACTGATCCACTCAAGTTCACCATTGCTCATAGAGTCTTTGGAGCCAGCAACATCATTAAGTTCTTGCAGGTAACATACATTCATAATTCACCAACAAAAAAAACATCATGTTACAACTTACAAACAAATTTGCACATTACAAAAATATTTTTTAAACATATTGGACATATTTGTATTTTGTTGTTAAAATAAATTCATGTGATTCTATTGTTGTTGCCTTATGTGTGAGTAAGACCAGTTCATTCACACTTTCAAGGCATGACATTATATTGAAAAACAACCAAAATTTAGTTGAATTGTCTCATAACATTTTTAGGGGAACAAAATCATGGGTTTTGGTCAAAAAGTGGATGAAAAAGATAACAAAAGTAGCATACCTAATTGATGGGAATGCATGATGTGTTGTTTTCTAACTTCCTAACACATCAAAGCTATGCATAATTCTCTCTTCTTTACATTCTACATCAACCAACCACTACCTTTTTATCTTTTTACATGAAAAAATAAAAAATAAAAAATGGACAAGTCAAAATAACATTTTGCATATTGCTTGTTTATCTTAATTTCTTTCCCTCTTTAGTCCCCCTGGCCATAGTGTAACCACTATATCTTATCACAAGTCAAAAATAATTAGGTACCCACATTTTGGAATCTTTTCATTATGTCTAACGATTATGGTCAATGGGGCATGAAGTGGCAAGTTTCCAAAGTAAAAAACTTGAGTGCATATCTTTAGTCTTCGTATTGTTCCTAACTTATAGTACATTTTATTTAGTTATGATAAAATTTAGAGAAAATCTTGGTAGTTATAAATATTTTAAATGAAAATAGTACAAAAAGTACCTAAACAAATGCACACAAGTTTTGTCCATTTTCAAATCATCATTTAGTTAGTAAATAACAAAAATAAAATTCCATTAATTTTTCAGGAACTACCTGAACCTCAAAGAGCAGATGCAGTAAGCAGCATGGTTTATGAAGCAAATGCAAGGATAAGGGACCCAGTTTATGGTTGTGCAGGTGCAATATGTCAACTTCAAAAACAAGTTAGTGAGTTACAAACACAGCTAGCCAAAGCACAAGCTGAGTTAGTGAACATGCATTGCCAACAAGCAAATTTAGTGGCACTAATTTGCATGGAAATGAGTACTCAGTCATCGCCAGACCATGACATGATAATTAATCAGCCTCAACCTCATGTTGATATGAGTTGCTTTTTAGAGGACAACAATTTTGGGTCTGCTTGGGAGCCTCTTTGGACATGAAATTAATTTATATGAATTATTATTATTATTATGTATCTTAGTTAATTTATATGAACTATATGTACTAATTTATTAAAATATTAGTCTTTCTTTCCATAGTAACTGTAAAACTTAATTTCCAAAGTCCAAGTGGAGGAAGACTAGAGCTAATGAAAATCAAACTGAGGGAATATTTCTATAAAGTCATATTAATTAGTTTTTTTTTTCTTCCTATAATAAAAAAAGTCATATTAATTAGTTATATGGTAGATACGGGTCATGGTGTGTTTGATACTTCATTAGTCACTTCGTGAGCCAAACCTTTTGACAATGGAAAAAAAAATAAAAAGAAGAAAAACACAATTGATTGCGGTCTTCTCTAAACTAATGATTATAGAAAGAAAAGGGTTATAGAAGAAGAAAATTAGTACAAGAAATAGCTGTTTTAGTTTTAGTCAGCATAGTCTTGAAACAAGTCTTCTACTGTTTGGGACCACCTAATTTTCTATTTCATTTCCTTTTTTTTTTAAATTGAGAAAATGAAGTTTTAAAGCTTTCCTTTTCTTGTCAAACCGTCGACAATGTGAAAGTTGCTTCATATTTTGACAAAAGAGAGTTTCATTATCATCTAATAACATCACAAAACTACAAATTTAGCTTTCTGCCTGCAATAACATAGCATTGCTAATCCCCTTTCGCCTTTTTTTTCTTTTGACAAATGAAAAGTTTACACGAATTGGGTTGGAGTTACATATTAAGGGCTGTGAAGATGTTTGAGCATTCATGATGGAGAACTTCAATTTGCACTTCACTCGTTTATAATTTTTTAATAATATAATTTAATAAGAAGTGTTATGAATAGTTTCTTTTTAGAGTGTTCTAATCTTTACGAAAAAAACGAACAAAAAAAGCAAGAATGTATATATTGAACATGTGCTATACAATCAAGGATCGATAACAATGCATGGCGCATGTTTATCAAATAGTTTTACCCAATCACAATATGCCACCTTGTTTTCTTTGCTTTCTTGCAGTAATTCTTTCGTAAATTTTAGCAGTTTCCTTCTTTCCCGCTTATTGTATCATATTAGCTCATTGAATTAATAGTGAGGATATGATACCTTATTATATCTTGATTTTATTAAGAGCATCAAAGGGAATTTTAAGTGTTATTCATGAGTTGGCTGCTATTATTTTAAGTGACACTGGCCAATATATTGAGTGAGATGTGAGAACAGTTTTTAGATTCGGGGTCTTAAAAAAATGATTGGGTAGATGGAGCATTTCCATCATTTGGTTAAGTACTAATTAAAACGCGTTTTGTTTTAATGGAGTATTTATTTGCAACTTTAACCTTTTGTAATTCTTGTCGTTGCCCAAAAAAACGCGCTGCAAACTCTTGCTACGTCGTCGTTTAAGTCACCTTATAATGTCATCTCACGTGCAAGTTGCAACCCTCATTTATGCATGCCACTTGAGGTGAAAAAAAGCTAGGAAAAGAAACACAAACCAAGAGTGTTTAATGCTTTATCACATTATCTACAACTTACACTAAAAAGGAAGAGTGTATTTGTTGAGTTTTGACAACCATGTGCTCTGTTGAGGGTACTCTCATGTCTTATCATATACAATCCATCAAACAATTGTGACATTGAAGTTTTAAGTCTATAGTAAAACCTCCAAATTTATATAAATTTTTACTATGATGACTTACTTTCGAGATAATTGTTGATATAAAAATATCACATATGGTTGGGGATCGAAACTTCAACCATGTTTTCATCGTATATTTTGCTATATATAATAACTTGTGATTTAACAAGTGTTTTAAATATAGTTTTAGTTCAATCAGTATTTAATTTTGTTGTCATATTTAAGGTGTTCGTTCATTAGTAAAAGTTTAGCATTTTTAACCTCTATTTACTAAGTTTGAATTTCGAGTTTTTATACATGTACTTTCACATAAATTGATCATCCAACAATGGCAAATCATTTGTGAAGCTCTCAGGATGCTTTTCTTCGTTGTGTATAGCAATGTCCATAAAGCTTACATACATTGAGTCTCATGCATTCACCTGAAAACGCCACAATATTATTAAATGCTTACTAAAATACCGATGTATTATCCATCAGCAAGATCCTTAGTTAGTTGTGGAATTCAAACCATGTCATTATAGAATATGGATTAAATTCTTGCCAACGCAGTCAACGTTATTGGTTAAACTTTAAATTAACTAGTTTGTTCAAACTTCGTTCAAAAACATCCATATGCATATGTACACTAAAATTAATCTAGCAACATATTATTTAGCATACATTTTCAACACATTCCTTTTTTTTTCCGAAAGAATACACTCCCTTTAATGTGGGACATGTATGATTTTTTTTACCAACATAATCAAAGAGTGCGTATAAAAGTCTTTGGTAGAGAGTGCGTTGTTAGCCTTGCTCAATTTCAATTTTCCTCAAATAATAAGATATTATTCATAGTTCAATGAAACAATAAAGCATGCAAGTATTTCCACACGATTGTTCATAGTTCAATTTCAAAATGCCAGCTTTAGTCTTTCATGACAATTCTATAAAAAAAAATTCTTCTACGCTTCTCGACTTTGTATTAGTAAATAACTCCTCAGTTACGTATAAAGGTTGTGCTTAGTATTTTGTGATGGAATTCAAAGTCAGGGCACAAATGACTTGAATTTGTATAAGTGAATCAATGAACCGAGTCTTAATTTTAACCACATATGCTTGATTCTACAATTTCATGATTATAGTCACTAAACACATATTCATTCGTGACATTAGCTAAACAAATTAATGTGAATATAGCAAATGGATAGAATCAGAAATTTCTTCATATACTAGTATTTCCACACGATTGTAATACTAATCAATGCATGTATATACACCATTCAGTGAATGGTGAACTCTTCGAATATAGTTTTTATTGATCAATTAGCAGCCCTCATGCATGACCGAGTACTAGGCTTGTTTGAATGTTAATTCTCTCTAACTAACGATTATGGAGCTTTTGTGTGAAACCCTTGAATTTAGTAGAAGGGATTAGTGCATTTAATACTTTTAGCTTTCGAAAAGGACTTTAATGATTACTATCGGTAGAAGTAAAATAAAGATGCAGCCCTAAAGTAGCATATATTATGACCAAAATGGCCACAAAATTAATGTCGTGACTTAATTAGATATATTGTGTGCACGCATTGTTGGTTATATCTCCACTATGTGTCACTATCCACCCCGTCAAATAAGTACGACTAGTAACGGTTGTTTGAGTTTAGACGTACATCTTATTCTAAGGAGTCAAGAGCATTCTATATTATTCAATCATCTAGTCTTAATTATATTGTGAATGGAAATCATCAAATATGAAAGAACTACTAGTACCAAATGTAAGTCGTGCTGAGGGAAAGTATGAAGAAATGTCTAGTCCCTAACTCAAGGCAGTGCAAGATACATTCTCCACTACCCTAAACTGAACTAGCCCCTATTGACCCTAAACTTTGCTTCATTGACATGACTAATTAATTTTTTTTTTGGACAGACACATGACTAATTAATAACAAGAATTTCACCAAGTTTTTCATTTCCAAAAAATACTAAAATAATAATTAACATTTGTCATTGAAAAAATAAGGAAAAACATACTATATCTATGTCTTTATTTATTTGTGTTTCTTGGAAAGAAAAAATGTATCTCTAAAGATAAGTCTCACTTCAAAAAGAGGGTGAAGTCAAGGATTAGGTTTTAGAGGGACCATGTTGAAAATATGATTTATTAAAGAAAAAATAAATTTTCAAATGCATAACATATACAAGAAATTTAATAAATTATAAGATATATTCAAAGTTAAAATATATCCAAAAACATAAGAAATTTAAAGGATATAAGAAAGAAGAGTGTTTTGAGGTTTGCCAGAGAACGACTAGCAATGAAAGGTTTTTGAATATAAGAGAAAAAAAAATATGATACAACAAAATAAAATCGTGGAAGGATGAATCCATGATGAAATTGCAAGCAGAGAATCGATGGTAGTGACCAAGAATGCGCAAAGAAAATCTCAATGAATTGAAATTTTTAAGTAAAATTGCAACGAGGAATAATAATTCGAGTTTCTAATCAAGGGTAGGGTTATTTTGTCAATTGCAGACAAAATCTCACTTTCTTTTTCGCTTTTAAGGATTAGAGTTAAGAATTAATGTATTATACAACATCATACAAGGTTCACAAAAAAATAAATAATACATTTTAATTTTTTTTTGAAATTAAACATTTTGGGGGAACTTCAGTCTCTGTCGGCCCCCTTCTATCTTTATCCCTGCTTCAAATCAATAGATACATTTATTACTCTCTCCATGTTACTCCATTATTATAAATGTCTCATTTGGAATACAAATCGTTAAAACTAATAATCAATGTTTACTAGTATTCTAAAATGATAAATCATTTTGAAACATAAATATTTCAAATGATTGTTTTATTTTGATATTGGATTCAAATATGAGAGGATACAAATCATTTTTTTCATAGCTTAAAGTATGACTTTTTTTAGAGGAGGCTATAAGCATGACCTACTTCTAAAGAAATCTTAATTTTATTAATTAAAATAATATTTCTTCGAGCTTCGTCTGAAGTAGAGTAAGGCCCCGATTGGATTGCTTTATTTTAAGTTTATGTGGACTTATCTACTCTCATAAGCCTTTTTAAAGGTGTTTGGGTAAATAAATAAAAATAGTTTATCATAGTTTCATAAGCTGCTTATGTAATATTTTAATAAGCCTAAATTTCCAGCTTATCCTCCGGCTTAACAAGGAGCTTATGAATTTATGTAACCTCCTTCGATTCTCTCTGGATCCACTTTTTCAAAACATATATTTTAATTATAATGTTAGATTTATTTGGCGGTGCATGAGTAACAAAATTGTTATATACTTATTTTACTAAAGTAACACACGTAACTAAGATTTTTATTTTATTTTTTTTACGTAACAAAATGAAACCGAATAAAAAAAACAAACTTAACTTGTCTTTTTTCGGTAACAAACTGTACACTAATAAGTTTATTTTATTTTATTTTTGTTTTTAACTATTATTTATAAAGATTTTTTCAACAATTGTGTAAGACTATTACACGTATACATACGCGATAATTTCTTATTATTATATTTATATTATTATTATTAAAAGAAAGCTTATCATATATTATTATACTTGTGTATGCTGATGTTTAGACTATTTATTTACACTACTAATGTTAATTTTGTCTTATATGAATATTGATATTTTTTTAAGAACGAATATTGATTATACTATGTATATATATA
>Ga0209282_1001437_pt1 | contig 13096 bp, 8 predicted proteins | sample Mtrugardesep15_FD_187529 | JGI IMG/M metagenome (GOLD analysis project Ga0209282, IMG submission 187529) | Root nodule microbial communities of legume samples collected from California, USA - M. trunc garden sep15 (SPAdes) (version 2) | ecosystem: Host-associated > Plants > Roots > Nodule...
ATCACGGGTGCAACTCAGTGAACTCATATATGAGCGCGAAACCAAGTTACAAAAAATGAAAAGTACATATGCGTAGAATAACTAATGGATCGACCGTCAGCACGATATCAAAATTCAAGTTTTAAGAACTAACTAAATAAACAGCAAGCATAAAAGCTCTTTCGAGCTTAAAGAACCAAAATGTAGGCAAACAAGAGACCTTGAAACCTGCAGATCTCAACATATTTAGAAACAACCGAGAATCAAATAAGTTAGGCTACCATGTCATAATATAATAATATTTTATATTATTGTTGATTATGACTATAAAAAACACTGAAAAATGATAAATGAGCTACTAAATAATACAGTTATTCAATTCATACACGAGACTCATAACGACATCTTTATTATTTTTAATATTTTTACCATTTTTTAGTAATTAACATTTTCATACGAGTATGAACTCGCTTAATTTTCGACGATTTTTTCTTTCCATTTCACCTAGATGATTTTTTCCAACTTATTGTTACTCACTCAAGGTGTTATAATTTTTAAACTTTATTTATTAGTTTTTTTTCTTTCTCAATTCATATAGCATTGCAATGTGCTTTGATATATAACCCCCTCGCTTTGAATTAACCCGTGCTTAGCACGGGTTTGTTGCTAGTTGTTAGATAAAGTTCAATTGATTTATTTTTGGTGGCCAAAGGTGAAGTATGTTAACTTTCCTTTTGGTTGTCATTTGTGGTGGCAAGACTCGTTAGCTTGTTTAGGCATTGGTTGATGTCGCCTTTGTTTTGCTTATAATTTTGTAAACTTTATGTAGTCTTTTTGGTATATTTTTGTGCTGGAGAGTGGTTGTTAATATATATCTTATTTTGACTTGTTAAAAGAAAAAAGAGCGTCTAACTCTAAAAGTGAAATTTTAAAAATAATATGATTTTATTATGAGTTAAAAATTATTGTATTATATGTTATTGAGATTTGGGTTTAATGAGAACCGGAAGGGGTTGATGCATGGGTTTTTGTGGGAAGCTTGTCTAATTGGTTTGAATTAATGCATGGGTAAAAGGTGAATTTCAAGTAGGATGATAGGTTCCTTCAAAAAAAGAAAAAGATAGGATGATAGGTGAAACTATAAAGGATATTTTTTTTTGGAGATAGCGACATCTATTTTTTAGGGTTGAATAATTTTTTAGTACTTATAAATATAGTGAATTTTGATCTTATTTTTAATAAAAAAAAGTGGATGTGTTTTGGTCTCTACAAATTCTCAGCATGTAGTTTTAATCTCTATTAAATTAAAATTTGTTTAATTATGCTTAAACTTCTAAATTTTTAAATAATTTTTTACATGCATGTTAAAAAAAACCATAAGAAACTCTTTCATAAAATGTTTTAGATTTTTAATATGTAATAAATTGAATATGAATTTTTTCTAAAAGCGAAAATTTCATGATTAAATTAATGAAAATTTGAACCTAATAATCAAATTCTGAACTACTTTTTTACGGACGAACTTTGTATAATGTTCTAAATAAGTATATGAGCACTTGTTAAGAAGCTTAAAGAAGAAGTTTTGTTTTCGGATTGATGCATTCAAAACTTTGAAACGTGAAAAAGTAATATTTTTTACATAACACTTACCAATTATTTCTATTTTAGAATCCTTAACTGATACCCTAAGGACACTTGTTAACAAGACCCAAAAATTTAAAAGCTTAAGCATAATTAAATGAAAAAATTATCAATGAATCAAATACATTAGTTAACTTATCATATACTCAATTCAATCCCAATTATGAAAAAATATTTATTTTTCAGATTCTTTTAATAATTGAGATACATTAGTTAATTCAATAAATTTGAAAAAGAAAAAAAAAATCATAATAAAAACTAAGAGTGATCGCCATTTCTTTTATCAAACAATGTACATTCATGTATATAAACAAAAATCACGTTCCTCTGAAGAAAAAAAATTAATTTATTTTCTATTATAAACAATGTTTACATTCATGTATATAAACAAAAATCACATTCCTCTAGAAAAAAACAGAAATCAATTTTATTTTATTTTTTATTTTACTAAAAAACACTTTAATTTAACTCATTAAAGATTAATTTGTGTCGCAACATATCACATTATTTAGATAAACTATCATTTTAGTTTTTTAATTCTCAACCTCTCATCAATTTAATCACTATTTCTATTTATTAAATAGTACTTAAACTATGAAAAACCTATCAATTTAGTCATTTGTATCGAAATATTGATCGAGAACTAAAACAATGAATTATCATATATTTTAAGAACTGAATTGACAATTTTTGTATAGTTTAAGAACTATTTAGCAATCCATTTGAAATTGTTTTTTTTTTTATACAATAAAAAGTATCAGAGTATATTTGTACTCCCTCATATCATTATTATAAACAAAAAATGATTTTTAGATGAATTGAATATTGAATGTATTTAGTCTATATTATAGACAATGTTCATAAATTATTCAATAAATAAATAAAATATTCAATAAATTTACTTATATAATATAATAGTGAGCAGATAGAGTATAATTTAAGAATTAAGAAGAGTAATAACTAAAGATTATTTTCAATGATAATTAGTTAATTACCATCCTTTAAAAAAAAAAAGTTAATCACCATACTCTCCGTCTCTGGTGACACTACTCTGTCACGCTTGAAGTTACCGTGCGTGCGAGCATTTCCCCCTTCACGTCACAAGCCGTTACTCTCGTTACACCTCTCTCTCTCTCTAACAATTCGCGATCTCTCTCTAACAATTCGCGAATCTGCAGAAGAAAGCTCCATCGCATAGCACTCACAGTTAACTCTCTCTCTCTCTCTCTAAATCTATCTATGTATCTATATATTTATATTTATTATTAATTTATCAATATATACTTATGTATTTTGTTCTTAAACTCTCTCTCTCTCTCTCTCTATGTTTTTTTTTCTTCTTAAACTCTCTTTGTTCTTCACTAACCTACAATTCAACACTACTTAATTATCGTTATTATTATTAATTAATATTTTTTTCCTTCAATTAGGATTCATCATCAATTCAATCACGAATTTCAGCTTTCTGATGATCAACAAGTTCAAATTCATTATATAAATTGAAGAATTATTCAACAATTTCGCAAATTCAGTTGAAAAATTAGGGTTCATAGAAATGGATGATAATCAAGATTTGAGGTTGAAGAAGAAGAAGAGATCCAAACCAATTGAAATTGATTTTGATTCGGATAACGATGCGCCAATTGGTTCTTTGTTTAAGATTAAGAGGAATAAGAAGAAGGTTAATTTTGTTGCATCAGAGAGTGGAATTAGGGAAAATGATAGTTCTAGGGTTATGGATGATAATGAACCATTGGCTAGCTTTAGGAAGAGATTGAAGGGTCCAAAGAGAGATCAGGGATCTGGTTTGAATGATGGTTTGGTTGCTGGTGGATCTGGGAGTGTTACGAAGGACGAGAAAAAGGTGGATTTGTTGGTTGGTGATGATGATATGCAGGTGAATGATTCTGCTGATCAGAATATGGAAGAAGAATCGTTGTCGGTGATTTTCAATAAGGTGCAATCTAAGTCTGTTAAGAAATCACGGGGCGTGTTAGGTTCAAAGAAGAAAAGAGGGGATCGGAATGTGGGTAGTGGGTTGAAACATGGATGCGAAAGTTTAACCGAAAATGTAGATTTAGTGGTTGAAAGTAGATCTGGATCTGCTTCTGCTTCGAAATCGGTTGAGGTGAGGCAGGAATCTGATACGTTTTGTTCGGTGTCTGCAATGGATGGACAAAAGGGTGGCGATGAATGTTTTCAAGAGGAAAAGGTGAAGGGTATCTGTGACGATTCAAACATTCCTGATGGCTCGTCGGTTGATCACTCAAAGTCACTTATTACCTGCGATGGAGATAGGCAGCAATCTGACGCATTTTGTTTGGTGTCTGCAATGGATGAACAAAAGGGTGGTGATGAATGTTTACAGGAGGAAAAGGTTAAGGACATTTATGACTCAAACATTCCAGATGGATCGTCGGTTGATCCCTCTAATTCAATTATCGTTTGTGATGGAGATAGGCAGCAATCGTCAAGTGTACAGGTTGAAGATGTTTGTCGTGCTTCTGACAAAAAGGTTGCATTGCAAGAAAAATTTAATGATAATAGTTTGAATCAGTGTTCGGACATGTTACCAGATGTTGAAGTAATTGATACCGGCTCTCCCTCTAACGTGGGGGATGGGGTATGTGGATTTTCTGACTCAAAAGAGCTCGAGAATAAATCAGTTGATGCTATTGCAGAGGAGCAAGTGTGTAATGGTGCTTCAGAAGGAGGTGTTTCCACTTCCACTGGGAAAGAAATTTTGTTAACTTGTCACACCAGTCTCTTGACAGAATCAAATGAAAATATATTGAACGAAAATGATGCCATGGTTTCTGGAAAGACTCTCCAGGAATCATCAATCAATGGAGATATAAAAATGGATACTGAATTTGTTTCTGATAGAAATTGCTATGATTGTAGTACTTCGGATGCTGAAGTGCAAGATGTTGTTGTAGGCTGTTCACCTGAAAAACTTGATGCAATTGCCAGTGGTAGTTTATCCGCTATTTTGCCTAATGATGCCAATGAATCTGAATTGGTTGTTCAGTCAAATCACCCGGACAAACCTCTGGAAATGTGTGATGTTCCAAAATACTCTACTGCTTCAATTCTGAAATGCAGCTCTATGTCAGATCCAATTCAATCTGATGGATCCTCTATACAATCATCAATTCCAGATGAAAATGGGAACGTTGCAGAATATCACGCCTCTGTGTCTGATTTTGCGGATAATGGTGGTAAAATATCAGGCATTCCTCGTGCAATACGAAAGACCAAAATGCATAAGCATGGCGACATGACTTATGAGGGGGATGCTGACTGGGAGATTTTAATAAATGATAAAGCTCTAAATGAAAGCCAAGGTGCCGCAGATGGTGAGCGTAGTCTTAAAACAAGAGTGAAGCAGGATTCCTCTTTGAATGATGCTGAGGACTCTGAAAATGTCGCAGTAGCGGCAGTATCTGCTGGGCTGAAAGCTTGTGCAGTTTGTCCAATTGAGAAAATAAAATTTAAGGAGATCTTGAAGCGTAAAGGTGGTGTCAAGGAATATTTAGATTGCAGGTAGTTAAGCTTTCAAACAAGTATTTGTATTTGCTTGCCATTGTTTTTTCCCAAATGTTAGAAAGGTTGCAGTATGTTGGGTTTTTGGTGTCCTGTGCTTCAAATACAGAGAACTATTTTAGATCCTGTGACTGATGATTGAATGTGTTACTTGCTTTAGCTGGTTAATCGTGAAAATTAGGATTGTGAAGACTTGCTGTATGTTTTGGGTTACAAATGTACTTGTATAATTGAGCAGATGAACAACTTGTCAGTGGTCGTTTAAAAATAAAAATAAAGGGAAAAGTAAGCACGTGCATATAGATGCCTGTTTGTTGCTTCATTTTTATTCATCCTCTTTTGCCATTCTCTGTTCCTGAATTTTATATTTGTCGGTGCTATATTGTTCTGTGAAATGGCCTCGCTCTTGTATTTTGGTGGGTCTTGAAAAGTTGAAGGTGCATAAGCATAATTGCAGACTTCCTATAACCTTGGACTGAATTTATCTTTATTTTCTTTTTGTTTATTTGGAATTTTCTGTTGGGTTGTATATTGTATTGTTGAGTTCCTTTGTACAGTATCTTCAAAAATTTATTTGCTATAGTTTTCCATGAACAATGTTTATTTGGAATTTTCTGTTGGGTTGTATATTGTATGGTTGAGTTCCTTTGTACAGTATCTTCAAAAATTTATTTGCTAAAGTTTTCCATGAACACATTTGAGTAGACTTCATTTTAAAAATGTTTTGAGGGCAAGCCATCTCAATCGTCTATTCTTCTATTGTAATACACAATAACTACCGTAACTTATTTTATTATAGTTTTGTTTAACATATTACGAGTTAATTATATTGTATTATACTATTATCACCACTCTTTTCTTGCTTGACTAGCCGCTATCTTTGGATTTCTTCTTTTGGTGCTGCGATTTAGTTTTCTATTGCTTTTATGCTGCTTCGTCTCTTTTAAAAGTCTAATAAAATCTTAGGAACCTGAATGAGCATATTGCAATATCTTCTTTGGTGCTATGCACACTACTTATTACGTGAACTGGATAACCTTGATATTGGGCTTCTGTTTGTTTCTAAAGCAGACTTTAGCTAAACTTGATGACTTTGTTACACCTCTTTCAAACTGGGAAGATTATCGTAATCAGTTCTAACTCATCAAATTCAATTGCAGGAATCAGATCTTAAGCTTATGGAGCAGTGATGTCACACGTATTTTACCTCTTTCTGAATGTGGAGTTGGTGATGCCCGTTCTGAGAATGAAAGTCCTCATTCTTCTCTTATTAGGGAGGTCTATGCATTTCTTGATCAATATGTAAGTTTGTTCGCCTGACCATGTTGTTTAGCCACTGATATTCATTTCCTTTGCCATTTTACTACAAGAGTATAGGGATGCATATTTATTGGGTTTATTAATTTGGAATGAATTTCCTTTCAGAAAATACATAATAGTGTTTATTTGCTAGTGCAATTGGAAATTCAAAATGATAAGATCGTTTTGGCAGGGCTATATAAATGTTGGAGTTGCCTCTCAAAAGGAGAATGTTGAGAGCAGTGCAAGACATTGTTATAAACTTGTAAAAGAAAAAGGATTAGAGGGAAGTTCTACAGCTTCATTGGCCGGCTCTGAAGATGGAGTTTCTTTTATTGTTGGTCAGACTAAAATGTCATATGCTTCTATGGATATTAACGACTGCCTAGTAAAGGATTTTGAAGACCTGACAACTGAAGCTACAGAAGGCAGGATGCATGTTAATGAAACAATGCCGGATTCATCAAACTTGGCACAACTTGAAAGAAAAAATTATGATGACCAGGAAAACGTTGGGATTCAGGACGGGTTTCCCGATTGCAGATTGACTTCGCTTGCTGTTGCAAAGAGAAACAATGAATCTAAATGTGTTACACATGCCTTAGGTGATCAGATAGGTGATACTCTGCAGTCCGATTTAGAGACTAAAAAGAGAGTGATTATCATTGGAGCTGGTCCTGCTGGGCTAACTGCTGCTCGCCACTTGAATCGTCAGGGCTTTACCGTAACTGTGCTTGAGGCTAGGAATAGAATAGGAGGTCGGGTATTTACAGATCACTCATCTCTTTCTGTCCCTGTGGATCTTGGTGCCAGCATTATCACAGGTGTGGAGGCTGATGTGGCCACTGAGAGAAGACCAGATCCTTCCTCGTTGGTTTGTGCTCAGCTTGGCCTTGAATTGTCAGTGTTAAACAGTGACTGCCCTCTATATGACATAGTAACTGGACAAAAAGTTCCTGCAGATATGGATGAAGCATTGGAAGCTGAATACAACAGTCTTCTTGATGACATGGTACTGGTTGTTGCTCGGAAAGGTGAACAAGCAATGAAAATGTCTCTTGAAGACGGTTTAGAATACGCCCTTAAGATTCGTCGCACGGGACACTCTGAAGGTAGTAAAGAAATTAAGCAAAGTAACTCTGCAGATCATCCATTTGATTTCAAAAGAGATGGTGCTATGGAACAAAAATTTTATGAGGAGATTTTGGTTCCTCAAGAGAGGAGGGTTATGGATTGGCACTTTGCTCATTTGGAGTATGGCTGTGCTGCTTTGCTTAAAGAAGTTTCTCTTCCCTATTGGAACCAAGACGATGTGTATGGAGGATTTGGGGGACCTCATTGTATGATCAAAGGAGGTTATAGCACTGTTGTTGAGTCTCTCGGAGAAGGGCTTGTTATTCACCTGAACCATGCCGTAACAAATGTGTCATATGGTATCAGGGAACCTGGCGAGAATAATAAAGTCAAAGTTTCTACATTGAATGGCAATGAGTTTTTTGGAGATGCTGTTCTCATTACTGTCCCACTTGGCTGTTTGAAGGCTGAAACTATACAGTTCTCCCCCTCTTTGCCGGAGTGGAAATGTTCTTCCATTCAGCGTCTTGGCTTTGGAGTTCTCAATAAAGTGATTTTGGAATTTCCTACTGTGTTTTGGGATGATGCGGTGGACTACTTTGGAGCTACAGCTGAGGAGAGAAGCAAAAGAGGTCACTGCTTTATGTTCTGGAATATCAAGAAAACGGTTGGGGCTCCTGTCCTTATAGCATTAGTGGTTGGTAAGGCAGCCATAGATGGTCAAAGTTTAAGCTCTCAAGATCATGTCAACCAAGCATTGAAGGTTCTTCGAAAACTTTTTGGGGAGGATTCCGTTCCTGATCCTGTTGCATATGTTGTGACCGACTGGGGCAGGGATCCCTATAGCTTTGGTGCTTACTCTTATGTTGCTGTTGGAGCATCAGGAGAAGACTATGACATAATAGGAAGACCAGTTGATAACTGCTTGTTTTTTGCTGGTGAAGCAACCTGCAAAGAGCACCCTGATACTGTTGGTGGTGCAATGATGAGTGGACTACGAGAGGCTGTTCGCATAATTGACATTTTGAACACCGGAAATGATAATACTGCAGAGGTAGAGGCATTGGAAGCTGCACAGGGACAGTTGGACACCGAAAGGAATGAAGTTAGGGATATAATAAAGAGACTTGATGCACTTGAACTTTCTAACATAATGTATAAGAACTCTTTTGAGGGTGCTCAAATCTTAACCCGGGAAGCTTTATTAAGGGAAATGTTCCTCAATGTGAAAACCAATGCTGGGCGCTTGCATGTGGCCAAACAACTGCTAAGTCTTCCTATTGGAAACTTGAAGTCCTTTGCTGGAAGTAAAGAGGGGCTAACTGTTCTCAACTCCTGGATACTGGTACTATTATACCGTGTGGTGCATTATTCCCTAAATATTTTGTATATTTTTTCGTAGATGGCTCATGTAAATGCAAGCTATTGAAAAGCTAAACATCTTAATCTTATGATTATAGAATTTTTTTACATTATGCGCTTCATAGTTCATATTTAAACACAGGACTCAATGGGCAAGGATGGTACCCAACTCTTGAGGCATTGTTTGCGTCTTCTTGTGCGTGTGTCAACTGATCTAGGTGCTGTACGCTTATCAGGTAGTTATTTTATTTATTTTTTGTCTACAAATTGACGTTAATCTATTCCTGCAAATGTGTGAATTTATGTGAAGTGTTTTTTGTTATTTTACGTGATCGCATCCTATATTTCGAGGAATAAGTAGCTGGTTAACTTATGAGACCTGGTTTGGGCGAGATGAGAGTAATTTATCCGGTACCATTTGATAAGATGCACTTTTATATTAATGAAAATGCTTGTGTCTTTTCTTATGATTATCCATTCCTATCACTTGATCAGCATAATGAAATATGACTTATCAAGTGGAGGATAGGTTTATGCTCGTGTATATTATTTTGTTCGGATGGAGTCATGTAGAAATATTATGTAAACCTTTCTTTTATTGTCTGTAGGAATGGGGAAAACAGTGAAGGAAAAAGTTTGTGTGCATACTAGCCGTGATATTCGAGCTATAGCTAGTCAATTGGTCAATGTATGGCTTGAAATTTTCCGTAAGGAAAAAGCTTCAAATGGGGGATTGAAGTTGTCAAGACAAGCAGCTACTGTAGAATTATCAAAGAGAAAATCTTTAAAAGAATCAGCTTCGGGAAAGCCTCCTCTGAGCACACATCAGGGTGCCATTGAGAATAAAGGAGGCTTGCTGAATCCTGTGTCTGCTGGAAGCAATTCACCTTCCACCACACATGCGAAGAAATTACATAGCAAACAAGGACGACAACCATCAGGATGTGACTCAAGGCATGAAGTCAGTTCTTCCAGGTCCCAAGGTTCAATAGACAAAATAGCTACTAAGGAGGAAAGAAACCACTATGCTATGTCTGAAGAAGAAAAGGCTGCTTTAGCTGCTGCAGAAGCTGCCCGTACTCAAGCAATTGCTGCTGCTCAGGTTTGTTTTTCCTGGAATTTTAAGATCTTGAATCAGTTTTTCTTCTGAAGATTAGTTGCTACTGACAACTAAATTGCTTGACCCACTTTCCTTCTATGCATTTCCACTAGATTTCATAATATGATGAGTTATTAGGTGCAAATTACTATAATGTTAATGTGTTATTGTGCTGGGAAAAAAGTATTGCTGTGATTCAAATTTGTTTGGTGTGAGTGAAATTAACCAATTTTTTTTGGGCTCAAATAATAGCTGCAAGTATTTTAGCCCAGTTTTTTAGCTGCTAGCTCCCCTCCCTTTTACAGCTTAAATTCAATATTAAGTTTTAAAGTATTATATTGTGAAGTACGAGTTTATGGTCAAATTTACTGTAAAATATGTAAAACATTTGTGCATTAAATTACTTATAAAAAACTTGTTCAGCTCATTTTCTACTCATTTGATTCATGAGGCTGGCCCGTTGAGAGTCAATCCTTGAGCAATTTGTTAAGCTCAAACTGTGTGCTGTTGTAGTTTCATACTTTTGTAGAGCAGTAGGTGTTGGCATTTTAAATATTATTCTAATTGCTAATTGAGTTACACATTTGCCACCGAAATTTAGCGTGCTGTAGACATTTTTCGATTCCCTTGTGAAATTTGTCAGGATGGCCTTCTCGTACTTTTTGTTGTTGACATTTGTGGTTATTGCGTAAAGTGTGAGATACTTGATCTCTTTTTTCCTATGGTTAAGATCTTTGATCTTTTGTTCCTTCCCAGTTTGTTGAATAACACTGTTTTAACTTTTAACCGTCGATCTTCTCCATGAAGCACAACCTTTAACAGAAGAGTCATGTCCATTTGCAACTTGTGTCTAATACTTGATGCTGCATACATTTAACTCTTTCGGAACAAATTTCTTAAATTTGTAGCTACTTTACACTTGCTGGATGCTTAATAAAAATATGTGAGATACGGGTATTAGGCATAATTAATGTTAGAAATTTCCGATAATTTATTTTATTTAATATGGTAAGTAGTGGTTCCTTTCCCTATTTGGCTTCCACATTCCTTAAAGATTCAGTTGTTCTTGTTTTTTGCAGGCTTATGCCTCTGCAGAAGCTAGGTGCAGTACACTGTTACAGCTTCCGAAGATACCCTCATTCCATAAGTTTGCTAGACGGGAACAGTATTCACAAAATGATGAGTATGATAGTAGAAAAAAGTTGTCTGGTGGTTTTTTCGGAAGGCAAGATTGTGTTTCCGAGATTGATTCTAGGAATTGCAGAGTCAGGGACTGGTCTGTTGATTTTTCCACTGCTTGTGTTAATCTTGATAATTCTAATATACCAGTTGACAACCTCTCACAGAGGAGTCATTCTAATGAGATCGCCAGTCATTTGAATTTTGGAGAGCGCTCAGGAGAAAGTGCTGCCGTGGACAGCAATCTATATACAAAAGCTTGGATTGACACAACTGGTGATGGGGTAGTAAAAGACCATCTTGCCATAGAGAGATGGCAATCTCAAGCAGCTGAAGCTGATTCTTATTTTTCTAATCCAACCAGTCATTTGAAGGATGAGGAGGACTCAAATGCCTATTCAAGCTTACCCAGCTGGAAACATGAGGGTATAGCTAATGAGAGCTCTGTTTCCCAGGTTACTGTAAATAAGGAGGCCCTTAAAGGTCACTCTAGAGGAGCAGATCATATTAAACAGGCTGTTGTTGACTATGTTGGATCACTACTTATGCCCCTGTATAAGGCTAGGAAGCTAGACAAGGATGGGTACAAGGCAATAATGAAGAAAAGTGCAACAAAGGTAATTTTTATCTTCCACTTCTTTGCTTATCGTTTGTGTTTGCTATATTAAGAAAATGGTACTGGGATTTGGTAGGTAGGAGATAATAGGGAATAACTGATCTAGAATACCATCTTAAGTGAGATGTGGTTTTCTTTCAGGTCATGGAGCAAGCAACGGATGCAGAAAAAGCCATGACTGTTCGTGACTTTCTAGATTTTAAACGAAGGAATAAGGTATGTTTTGTTATTTTCTGTGTCATTAGGTCGTTGATTTACTAATCCCATGGCTCCAAGAAGCATCATTCCAGAAAATGTTATTCATGTTACTGATGTTAAAACAATTTACTGCTTGGACTCCAGCTTCTTGGGGTTTGGTGGACTGGCTGCGAAGTTAATTGATTTACTTTTCCTATTCTTTTTCATGACTGTTGTGTTGTGTCGTGTCTATTTTGTTAGCAGAGCCCTACATATGCTTCTGACAGTCTCTTAATTGTTTTCTTCATCACTGACATTTATTGAGTGCCTGAAACATGCAGATTCGCTCCTTTGTAGATGTATTGATTGAGAGACATATGGCAACAAAACCTGGTACAAAATCTTAATATTCTTTCAGTTGCATGGCCTGTACTTTTTTGCGGTTCTGCACAAGGGCTCTTCTTGCAATTCTTGGTTTGGGTGGTCGTTACCAATAATCCAGAAGCTGCAATAGATGTAACTGATAGAAGTTGATCGATCCAAATCAAGTGGCTCTGAAAAATTGCTGTCTTGGCAACCATGAACAGAATAAAGGTGCCAGATAAAAATTGATTGATCCAAATCAAGTGGGCTCTGGAACTTCTGTTTTCCTGGCAAGTGACAATCTTAAAACAGAATACTAAATTCTAATGGTGGATTACCTGTAAACTCAGTGCATGCATCAGTTAGATCTTTTGGCTGACCTGCATCGGCAGATTTGAACAACAGATTGGAGCCATCTGTTCTTATTACTAAATCTTTCATTGTCGTTTATACCTTCGTGCTTGAAATCTTAGACCCCATTTTTATTAAAGGGGTTCCCAATCTGAAAACATTAATTGACCTTATCGATTCTTCTATTTGCACAGCGTAGGATTGTTCCTATGATGAAAAACATACAAAATTCATTTCCCATGTTCTTCGAGAGACATTTCTTATATAAGTTTTACATCAATCACTGACTGTTATTTTCTTCAGAGTGGGATGAATGCCAACTTTTGTAAGATACTTTGTTGCACTAATCATTATCTTCTCCATCTCTATCTCCCTCCTTGTTTGTTTGTGGTGCACATGAGTACCCTGCC
>Ga0209282_1001438_pt1 | contig 13093 bp, 9 predicted proteins | sample Mtrugardesep15_FD_187529 | JGI IMG/M metagenome (GOLD analysis project Ga0209282, IMG submission 187529) | Root nodule microbial communities of legume samples collected from California, USA - M. trunc garden sep15 (SPAdes) (version 2) | ecosystem: Host-associated > Plants > Roots > Nodule...
CCTCGGAGTCAACTTCTTTGATTGCTTGTATACTTTTTGACTTGTTAATAATTTTTTTTTTGTCAACATATTATGATGCATCTTGTGCGAATGCTAGAAATAGTGATTGTAGCGAACCTAATCGATCAATCAAGATTAGACGATCCTAATTTGTGTATTATTATAAAATAAAAATTAACATTTGGAGTTGCTGAACCCTACTCCTCTCTCTCTCTCTCTGTCTCCGGCAATGGCCACCAGGTACGCATGTTTACACCTTCTCTCTCGATTTTCGCCACAACCCATTTTTCCTTATCAAAAGGCTATGCTAAAAATCGATGCTTTAATCTCTATGCAGACGTTTACGTGCATTCAAGCGATGGATGAAGTCCAATGGATTCGAATGGAGCAACACATTGCAATTTGTGGACACCCCAGAAGAAGGAATATCCGTTAAAGCATTGTGTGAAATCAATGCAGGTGATGTGGTTGCAAAAATGCCAAAGAAAGCTTGTCTTACAATCAAGACTAGTGGTGCTTGTGAGATCATTGAGAATGCTTGTTTGGGTGGTTATTTGGGTTTAGCTGTTGCTATTATGTATGAGAGGAGTTTGGGTGAGGAGTCTCCTTGGGCTGGTTATCTTCAGCTTTTGCCTCAACAGGAATGTTTGCCTTTGGTTTGGAGTGTTGATGAAGTAGACCGCCTTTTGTGTGGTACTGAGCTTCATCAGGTATATTTCATGTATTATTGAGCTGAACTTATTATGTGGGATGTATTTAATTTGGATTTATCGAACTATGGTAACATAATATAGGGCCGTGTTTGTTGATTGCGAGTTAAGGGTTGTTTGTATTGGATTATTTGAGCTTATTTACTGACATAAACATTTGTGAGACTGGTTTAGAGAGCTTATGGAGATAGGTCTTGACATTTCCATAACCTGTTTTCAGCTTATTTCAATAAGCTCTACATGATAAGTTATCAAAACAACATATAACTTACATGAAAACAGCTTGACTTTATTGTATCGTTTGTTTTAGAAATAGCTTATGCTTAAGCACTTATATGATAAGCGTTTATGGCACTGTAAGTGTTTAATGAAATTGTTTATCCAAACAGACTAAAAGTTTTCTTTGCTGCAATATACTTGTGTGAAAATGGCAAGAGAGTCCTGCTTGTTTTTTGATACATTTTTTGCTGGTTAGTTTGTCTTTAGGTTTAGTTTAACGCCTTGTATTTCATTTGACTTTTGCATTCTAGAATCGCCTTGAAGCTTTCGTATTTTGAATGATGTCAAATAACTTTTTAGTATACTTATTGCTCTTCATTACATGAATTATAATTTATTTATTTCACAATGATATCCTTTGAAAGGGAGTTTCAAAATTTCAGAAGAGAGACAAGGGTTCATATTAATTAGTTTATGATGCTGGTTGCTTTTGAGTGGCATAAAACTTAAGTTATATGATATTTTCATGACTTTGGTACTAGACAGATATAGTGAGATGCAAAACTGTGTGCTTTTCCTTTCATGAACATTTTCTGATCTCTTACAATTGTAGGCAGACAGTGCAAGAAGACAAAGCTCTTGTCTATGAGGACTGGAGAGAGAATATTCTACCCCTGTTGGATTCAGAACCTTCAAAGCTTAACCCGGCATTCTTTGGTGTGGAACAGTACTTTGCAGCCAAAAGTCTTATTTCTTCTCGATCTTTCGAGATAGATGATTACCATGGTTTTGGCATGGTTCCCCTGGCAGATCTGTAAGTGAAGCCTCTGGTGATTGCTATGGTTCTCTTTTCTAACATAAGATTACCCCTTCACTTGCTAGTTATTACTTTTTCAATTTTGTCTTACCATCATTATTGTTAAAAACACTAAACCATAGATGAACTCAAGTCATTAAGATGCTCATTTCAATCACTGACTCTAAGACACCAAATATGCATGGAGATTCTTCACTCTAGCCTGTCAATTTAATGATAGAATATCATTCAGAATCCTTTTCTTTGGAGAAGTAAGAGCACCATGATAGATGATAATATACACTGTCTTGGCACTTGGCACTTGTCAATGCCATAGTTTTACTAGTTCATACATGTATTGGTTAATAAATTTGTGGTTCTAGTATTGGTAGATTAATTCCATCTTGTTATCAAGTGTATAACATATGCTTTCAGCCATGATAGCCTTGTGCTGCAAGTCTGCAACCGCAAAAGAACAAAGCAAACGTTTCATTATGACATTTTTTGGAGGGTCCCAGGTTGTAAATGTAAACTATTGAAGGATATGTTATTAGATTGTCGAAGGTCGACCAGTTGATGTAGCTTGAGAAATAGAAAGAACAATCAGGAACTTTTTATTGCTGAATCAAAACTGAACAGAAATTGAGACTATAATTCTCCTCAAGGGTTCCTCTTAGCAAAAGATTTAACTTTTTACACAAAAGTTATGTTATTACAGAATGAAGACTCTATTTTGATTTCCCCCTATTTATATCCCTCCTCACTGACTAATATAACTACGTAACAGATTAACTGTTGCCCTTATTCTGTCCTACTCATTTATTCTAACAGTGATCTGTGTATTCTTTTCTAATAATGTCGGCTACAACACTGTCTTCACCAGATTCAATCATAAAACTGGTGCGGAAGATGTGCATTTCACTGCGTTGTCTTCTAACAACGAATCTGAGGATGATGCTGATGACGAAATTATTGATGAAGATGCATTAGCTCAAAATTCCTCTATGGATAAAACTGAGAAAGGTGTTGATAGCGGCATGGAGTATTCTTCAATTACTGAGGATGATACTTCAATGCTGGAGATGGTTATGATAAAAGATGTTAGCAGTGGAGCCGAGGTAAGAAAATTCCTTTCATCTATGTGTTTTTATTTTTTAACTTCCACTCAAAAGTGATGATCAGTATTGTGTAATTTCATAGAAATAAACCTCAGATAGCATATATTTATTTGTTTATTTATATCCATTTTATAGTTTTTAAATGTTCAATGATCTCCAATAGTCACTCTTCTACTCTTGATAAAATACATTATAGTTTTCTTTGACATGGAAACCTCTTATTCTTCCATTTGATACAGGTATTTAATACTTATGGGATATTGGGTAATGCCGCTTTGCTACATAGATATGGATTTACCGAGCAAGATAACACCTATGATATCGTGAACATTGATTTGGAACTAGTACTTCAATGGTGTTCTTCTTTGTTCTCCAATCGCCACAACAGATCAAGAGTCTCCCTTTGGAGAAGGTTAGGCTATTCTAGTGACACTGAAAACTCTGAATATTTCGAGATATCATTTGATGGAGAACCACAGATTGAACTCCTTATTTTATTATACATCATATTTTTACCAGATGATGTTTACCATAAATTAGACTTATCAGTAGCAGTTGCTGGAAATTGTCATGAATCAAATGAAAAAACCACTTTTTTGAATGATAATATCTTTCTAAAGAAGCTGTCTAACATGAGCAAGAAAACTTTGATGACAAAAGAAGTTTGTGATGCTTTGTTGTCACTAGCTGATATGAGGGAGAGTCTCTATGGTTTGAAATCAATAGAAGACGATATCGAGGCATTAGAAAGGTGTAGTTTTGTTAGAGATAGAAAGCTGTATCATTCTTCGGTTCTGCGTATCAGTGAAAGGAAGATCCTTCAAAAACTCAGAAGTTATGCTTCAAAGTCATGTAAGATTACTAATCCTAGCTCTGCCAAGAAGAAGTTGAAAAGGACAACAAAGAGGAAGAGTTGATTTTTAAGATTATCTTTTAGTTTTTTTTCTTCTTAATGGGATGCTGTAACATTTATGATTTATTTATACATTGGTGCATTGATTCATTGGCCTATGAAAAGTAGCAAAGCTGCATCTCATATTTCCTGTACTGTTTGAATTTTGATCAGCAAGCTAAAACCATGCATTGTTTCGTTTTATTAATATATTTTAAGGTGGGATTTGCCATGATCTTTACATTGTTGGATGCTCTTGTTTGGTGTATTTTATTCTTGTACTTGATAATAATGATCAAGTTAAATGGTTTTTGTTCCAGTTCACTCAGCATTATGGTAAGGAGAGAAAATCAGCATTATGAGGATGCAATTCATAATGAAAATGTTTGTATCTTTAGGCTTGAGTTTGGTTTTCTTAAACAAAGAATCCATGACTTAGAAGATGCAAGATAGGATTGGCCATGTAAGTAGCAGAGATTTTGTGTGCCTTCTCAAGATTTTTTAGTTTTCAGTAATATTGACATTTTTTTTTACACAATAATAATATTGACAATGTTAGTTCTTTAAAAAAAAATGTTAGTTCATCTTTTCAATAATATTCACGTCTGTTCTTATTTATTTAAGGTTCATAGTAACAAGTGTCCCAAAAACATTAATCATGGATGCAAAAAATAGAAATTTTACATTGAAAATAACAATTTCAAAATTTCTAAAAAATTGGCTAGTTAATGTTTTGGTCCCTTAACTATTTTTTCGGTTTTACTTTGGTCCCGTAACTATTTTTCTTTCCGATTTAGTCCCATAAAGTTATCTCCGTCAACGAAGTTAGTCTTTTGTGAGTTTTTAATTTAATTCAACAGAATGGACTTAACTTGGATAACGGAGATAGCTTTAAGGGACTAAATCGGAACGAAAAATAGTTAAGAGACCAAAATAAAACTAAAAAAATAGTTAAAGGGACCAAAACAATGATTAAACCTAGAAAATTTGAATACACATTTTTCAATAGAAAATTTTTACTTTTATTTTCTTAACCAATGTTCCATGGTAATACTGCATATTAGCAATTTCCTTTATTTATTTTTGACAAATTAGCAATTGCCTTTTCTTTTTATAATGACAAATAGAAAAATTATCTTCGCATGTTACTTGGTCACATTTCATAGCTAATCAATGATGTCAAAACTCAACTACTCCCTCCTTCCGTTTTAAAATGAGTGTCGCTTTAGTTAAAAAAATTGTTTTAAAATGAATGTCACTTTACATTTTCAATACAACTTTAATTTTTTTCTCCCAACTTTACCCTCAATAAATGATTTAACTTTTCTCTCGCATAATTCTCAATGCAACTTTATTTGTCTTTTTCTTGGACATTTTAGTAAAAGTGTTATGTCTAATGATTATTTCATTCAATTCCTTAATTTGTGTGCAATTGGCTAAAACGACACTTATTTTAAAACGAAGGGAGTACTATTCGATTGAGAGGTCAATGAAGATGGCCTTGAGTTCTAATTCGATTTAGAGGAACCTTGTTGCAGTTGGCATTGATTTTAGTGGAAGGAAGTTGTAGACAGAGTCAATTAAAAATGGAATTAGTATTTTCATTTATATACAATATTGAAATGACTCTATTGGTGTAAAAGTCTACAGAATCTGTAGTATAAACATATAACCTTTCTTTTTTCTCTCTTGACAAATATAACTTCAGTTTACTAGAAATATAAATATTAGCTTAAACCATAACGACATATATAATAGGATAATGGAAGTTTCCAAATGGAATAGATCATGTCTTTGAATATTAGAATTGGACAAGGAAAGTGGCCAATAAAGAAAGAGCAATAACGAATCAAAAAAGAGTTTGGTCAAATGTCCACATTTATAAACGCGTAAGATTTGAGATAATGCAAAAAAGTCCATTCTGTCACCATACCATTTTTATTTAATTCCCTTCTAATCTTAAAAAACTATATAAAATCAATTACATATTAAGATTTTATCATAACAGGCTTCAATATTATACACCAAGGAACGAAAATACAAGAGAAATAGTTAATTCAATAGGCAAAAAATGGCATTGAAGGAAACGTTTTACATATCACATGGATCACCAACATTAGCCATAGATGAAACAATTCCTGCATGGAAATTCTTGACATCATGGAAGGAGGTCTTTCCTGAGAGACCATCTGCCATTCTTGTTATCTCTGGTCATTGGGACACTTCTGTTCCAACCGTTAACGTTGTTAATCACAATGAAACCATCCATGATTTTGGTGGTTTTCCTAGGAGCATGTACAAGGTTTGTTTGTTTCTATGTACTTTTGCACTATGTCTCATGTCAATGATTTCAATTATATTTAGACTTTATGATAAACATCTTGAAATTTGATATTGAAATGAGATGAATAAAGATATGATATATGATAGAACATTGAGATGTCGTTTGATCTATGTAGTCGATCCCATGTAATGGAATAAATCTTGGTTGTTCGCTCGCAAAGAATCCAAATCCGTTTGTGAACCGGAAAATTAAGAAATTGTAGCAATAGATTGGATAAACAAACATTGAGGTTGTAAATTGTAATAATATGCATACATTACACATTAGGTTGGTTGAATTTCAAATTTTCGATTGAATCATAACTGATCCGGGTAAGCAAAGATGGCCTAATTGTTTTAAGTCAGAATCCGAACTTTGGTTCCACTGAATGATTGGACTCTAGTATCGGTATCGTTTTGTTTTTGGTTACTTAAGCTGATCCTAAGTATCAATTGAAGAGCTAGTAATTCTAATTTGATGTTGTTCCAATCTCTCCACAGTGGTCCATTTTTGTTTTCTATCTATCTGTTTGAACCTGTTCTTTATTTGCAGCTCAAGTATCCAGCACCAGGGGCTCCAAAGTTAGCAAAGAGGGTGAAGGAACTGATCGAAGCATCCGGGTTGAGTCGAGTGGACGAAGATAAAAAACGCGGTCTTGATCATGGAACATGGGTGCCTCTCATGTTGATGTATCCAGAGGCTGATATACCAGTATGTCAACTTTCTGTTTCATCAAATAGAAATGGTACTTACCATTATAACTTAGGAAAAGCAATAGCTCCTCTTAAAGACGAGGGTGTTCTAATAATCGGATCCGGAAGTGCCACTCATAATATGAGAGCAATTGGTCCTCGCGAAAGCCCTCCTCCTCCCTGGGCTCTGGCATTCGATTCCTGGTTAAAAGAATCTCTCGTCGAAGGAAGGTATGTGACGTGTTGCCTTTTTTATTCCGTATCACATCAATATCAATGTTGTCAAATAGTGGCTATAACGTTATAGTGTATTGGAGTTTGAAAAAACTGATATTCTTCTATGATACAAGATTTAGTACAAAGTGTTTGCAGCATATTAGTAGAATTTATTAGTTGTACATCTTCTAATGCAAATGCTCATTGTATGGTTGTTGCAGATATGAGGACATAAATCATTACGAAGAGAAGGCGCCGTATGCAAAAGTGGCTCATCCATGGCCTGATCACTTGTTCCCATTGCATGTGGCTATGGGAGCTGCTGGTGAGAATTCAAAGGCCAAAGTTATTCATGAGAGTTGGGATGGTGGTGCTTTTTCATATGCTTCTTTTGGTTTCACAGCAGCTTCTAGTTGATATATCACATTGCTTCCATGTTCTGTTGTATCTATCTTATGTAATAATCAAATAAAATGTAGTGATATTTTATGATCTAATCTAAAAATACATGCACGTGCCTGAATTTTTATTAATTGTACCAAAATTTTCATATGTACCTGCAATTTCTCATTGAAACATTAAATGAAAGAGCATCTGAGGTAAACTGTAATCACTGTGAGATACTTATAACATTTTCTGTTTCAATAGTGTTTTTAGAAGTCTATCTAATCTAACTCGAAGAAATTGCAGTTTAGCCAAATACAAGAAGTGTCGATCCATTATCCCACAGTATCACATGAAATCTCCATTTAAGTAGGGTTTGTATTGAATTTCTACTCAGGCATTGGTTTGAAATTGGAATAGGGTCAGTGTCCTTCTGTTAACATTGAATCATTGATAATAACCAATGAAAAATTGAGTAACTGTTGAGTGAGTATTCCTAATTATGTATGTGGCCACAAAAAAGATCTTGGTCTTCTTGTAGTGTTGTAACTAGAGGTCATTCCAATCCTCCTTCCTTAAGCTGGGATTGGAGCCAGAAAAAGTTGATATTGTAATGACAAAAAAACCTGGATAATGGCCTAAATGCAGAGGAAATTCAAAGATTTTGAATTTAGTGGAGCCAAAACATGACATATAACAGATATAATGACTTATACAATATAATTTTACATGACATATATATATCAATTGCATATAAACAAGTTATTGCTGGTGAAGTTATTATAAATATTTGATATAGCTATTAGTGGTGTTGAATCAAATGACCACATAAAGAGGTCTTGCTATTAGCAGCCTATAATTGACACTTGTGCTTAGTGGTTAATCATTGAGGTTACAGTAATAATATGATAGATGACAATTAGCAGCTTCTTTTTGCTCATGCTGATTATTGTTATAAAACAGCTATATAGTTTAACTAAAAGCGTTGAATTATATGCACTATTTTATGATTATGAATTATCATCAGTGCACCTTATACCTACATTAAGGTTTGTTTTCTTCAAACATTTTTCACTGTCATAGGGATGTCATCATTTAGTAGCAGAAAGTGAACATAATTAACTTCTTACTTTGCATTTGTAGGATAAACTATACTATTTCTTTAGTAACACAGATTGATTGATTTGGAGTAAAGGCTTACATATGCCCATTCATATCATATTAATGTATTCAATATTGTACACTAATGGGGATAGATCCTAATAAAGAGCCCTAATATAGACCCCTCTTAAAAAAAATCTTAACATATATCCATTTTAATCAAATAAACAAAATAACAAGTTTAGTTATAACTTATGAAAACATGCCCTTTCTAACATTTTATAACCGGTGGGTATGACTCATAGTTTACTGATAAGTAGGCCGGTCGTTTTAGGAGAGCGAGAGATAATCTTGTAAACTGGATCATAGTATCTAAATACAAGTTGTACTTTATAAACCCTAAGCTTGAATAAGAGAAGGGTACTACAGTCGTTGTGCAGTCAGAGACGTAGACTAGTAGGCCCAATTGGACGAATCCGTGATCAAATATCGTGTGTTATCTGATTACATTTTTCGTATAATTTTACTTTTGAACCATTGTAGTATAGCTGTTCCAACAACAACAAAAAATAATCTCTAGACATATGGTTCACAGTCATACTAAATTGTATTATACTTTTGGAACGTTGGTATACCAATGAGTAGTAGGGACAACCACCAAATCTAGGACAGTCCAACCCTCTCAAGACTCAAAGTAATGTACTCATTACAAAGCAATATATTGGACAGTCTTTTCTTCTAAGTGGACAGTTCTCCACAAATATTCTTCTTGCTTAATCTTTTGTTCTTACCTTATTATTGTTTGGTAATCCTTGTATTAATTTAATCTAAACACTTTTAAAAAAGACACCTATTTTTAATTAGTGTCTAACAGTGTATGTGAAGCAAAGCAATATCATGCACTATAAACTTTTTAATTGTATCTAATGATCTTTCTGATTTCTTTATTCATTGTAATTAATCCCTCTAATCTCACTCGTACACTTTTACACATAGAGACAACATATATGATCTGAACCATAAACTCTGAGCCTATGAAGCATGAACACTCCTTGGATTAGACATGTTTCGGTATTGGACACGTGTCGTGTCCGACACTAACACAACCCCGACATATCTAATTACGCTGAATTAAATGATTTTTTCAAATTATTAGTGGTGTCGGTGTGTCAGTATCCTTGTCGTGTTCGGTGTCCGTATCCGTGCTTCATTAATTTTCTAGCTATGTAATCAATAAAATAGTATTTTGGACAAACTTTGCCTACCCTCTTTTATTCTCGTGAATATTATATATATAGTATACAATGCCTGCCATTTGTTGCTTCACTTGCAAAATTTACAATCAAGACTTTGCATGCTTGTTTTGTTCCATCATCTTTATAAATAGAAGGTTTAATTTTTCTGTGTTCATTATCACATGATCATAGTCATTCATTTTTAGAAGCTTCTAAAGACATGGAGAAAAAGATAGTAGTGAAATATAAAGAGTGTCTGAAAAACCATGCAGCTACAATTGGTGGCAATGCTATTGATGGATGTGGTGAGTTCATGCCAAGTGGAGAAAATGACACACTTGAAGCTCTAAAATGTTGTGCTTGCAATTGTCACAGAAACTTCCACAGAAAAGAAATAGAGTCTGATTTCAATAGCCCTTCTCAACATTATGCTGCTCTTTCACTGATTCCTGATCATAACATTAATGCACCTTTCTTGGCTCATTTATCTCCTAACAACAAAAGTGGATCAACTAGTCCTTCTGATCAGTCTTATTATGAGAAAGATTGTATTAAGGATGTGGAAAATCGAACCGAAAAGATGATAATTAAGAAGAGGTCTAGAACTAAGTTCAGTAAAGAACAGAAGGAGAAGATGTTGTGCTTTGCAGAAAAGGCAGAGTGGAGGATTCAGAAGCTAGAGGAATCTGTGGTGCAGAAGTTTTGTCAAGAGATTGGAATCAAAAGAAGAATCCTCAAAGTGTGGATGCATAATAACAAGAACACTTTTGCCAAGAGAAATCTATCTACAAGCTAGATATATATGTAGTATGAGGCCCTAATTTTTTATTTTTATTTTGTTTCATTTATTTTACTTTCAAGGGATTTATGTATTTGAATATTTTTGTTGGGTCATGTGTTTGATTATTCTTTGTTTAATTTTAGAGAGGATGGTGTTATATGGTTTAGAGGATTTGATGTATCCAACTTTATGGTTACAAAATTGTGGGTTATGTCATGTTAATGTTATATACATGATTTAGTTGTCTCGGCTCTTATGTTTATTCAGAATCTTATCAATTGAGTGAGAAAATTTACTTAGGACTATATGTACTGACATTTGAGAATGAAGTCATATCTAGCATAGCTACGACACAAACGATACCAATGTATATGTTGTTATATTTAATCACTTCAATTTTCTCAAATTATTATCAATATTTCAAGCACTAATCATGATTCATAATGTACTTTGATCGATGTGGGGAGCGTGCGCAGAAAGTAATCAGCTTTTGAAATTTGAACCTTGTGTATAGTATCGAATGTAGATAGCACCAGTAAGGTTAATGTCAAGCTTAGAGCTTAGGATGCCAATCTACGAGGGGATTAAAATACAATTAGGTCTTAATTATGATATCATAGGCACTTATTGATGTTTCCACGATCCTTATGTGTGAAAAGCACACAACAATTGATACCTAATAAGTTCATTATCATGAAAGAGTAGCTAGTGCACTTGCTTGGCGGCTAATCTTGATTTCCCTCTTTAGTTTTCGTCATAAGATGATATTGATTGATGTTAAGATCAACGTAGTAGCAATATCGAATAATTATATTGTAGAGTTTGGTTCATTTGGGTTGCTCTTCTTAAGATTTCATGTTCTTAAAAAAATAAAATTATATTACAATTACCTTCGAAAGAAATGATACAAATCCGGTTAGGAAAGATTTGTAAGAAATAAATGTGTTTGATTGTTTTGTTTACCAACCCCGAAAGAATTGTGACTATTTTCTTTGTCGACCAATTTCAATCTTAGCCGATCTCAAGTTGACCGTATTTCCGGCTCCCTTTCGGTGTACTTACTTATTGGAGGCTTTCTCAATCAAAAATGGAAAGAGTCGAGAATAGCCAATCCATAAACTGATCCAAAACAAAACTTCAAACCGATAAAAAATAGAAAACAACAAAAACAAATAATTTTGGGCAAGTTTGATTTTTTTTTTTTTTGTAAAAACCGCTCTGATTGGATTAAATTTCGGATCACCTTTACAAAACTAAATTAAACGAACTAAATTTAATACTTATTTATTCTTTTATTAGTATTATATATTGCATTAATCTATTTTTTGTTGGTTTTAAATCTTATATATTGCATTAGTTTAATCTATATATATAGTTACAATTTCATATGTTTCGATCATAATCAATATTTATAAGTATTATTAATATTATAAAAAAAAATCTCATGTTACGTTTTGGATATCCAAAAATTAATCTAAATTAAACTACATAGATCGAATTTTTTCAAAATAGTGTCATCCAAACTAAATAAAACAACATGTGATTTTTATTTTGAATTCGAAGACTTTTTGCCTCAAAATCGCATCGCGGACACCCCTAATCTTATATACTAACATTTGTATTTATATGTTACTCAACAATTTTGATCAAAGTTAAGTTTATGAATAATACACATATACTTTTTGACACAAAACCAATTTAAATCGCACTGTAAACATCTCTAGTCTTATATATTAACATTTGTATTTATATGTTAGTAAAAGAATATGATTAAAGTAAGTTGGGCGAATAACATACATAGTTAAATTGTGTCAATTAATATGGGACGTGAGGTGAAATATAATCCAGAATGGTATCCCAAATAACCTTTATATGATAGAATTCTATATAAAAAAAAAAAGGTAAGTAAATAACCTTTATATTAAAAAAGGACATATTTTTTATACAAAAAGAAGACATATTTTAAAAGTGAAAAACAAAGATGAAACAAAGCCAACATGTGATGCTTATAATATACTGATAAGAAAGAGTACCACTATAATATTACAGAAAATACATCCTACCCAACATAAACAATTTAGAGCAAACAATACACACACACACATTTAGTTACATTATATATATCACATGCTTATAATGTTATTTTTAACTAACAATAACAAGCTTGAAGAGTTTGTAGACAAAATTACAAAACCATGACAAAATGATTAGTTTATTTTGCGGCAATTTGCTCGTACTTCACCATTGGCACCTTGTTTAATATCAAGCAAACCCATCTTCACCATGGCTTGTTGAAAATCAAGGAAGAACATGGCTTGGTTCATTGCATAAGCATTCACAATGTTCCTTGTTCTAAAGCTAGAGTACAGTGTTTGGTCTGAAAACAAAACACCATTTCTCCTCAACAAACCATTGAAGTAAACATTGTCAAAATCGTTCCTCGTTGCATCGAATGGTTGTTCTGCATTGTCACCAGAAGTACATGTTCTGGATAGTGTCCTGGCAAATTCTGAATCCAAAGCTGGATCCACTTGGCTTAGTCTGTTCTTGAATGAAGAACACCTTGCCACTCCTAATGTATGTGCCCCTGCATATAATATAATTCAGGATCTCCGTATAATACATC
>Ga0209282_1001439_pt1 | contig 13091 bp, 5 predicted proteins | sample Mtrugardesep15_FD_187529 | JGI IMG/M metagenome (GOLD analysis project Ga0209282, IMG submission 187529) | Root nodule microbial communities of legume samples collected from California, USA - M. trunc garden sep15 (SPAdes) (version 2) | ecosystem: Host-associated > Plants > Roots > Nodule...
ACTGCTTCGCCCTTTTTCTCTAAGCTTTTTCCATCTTCCTCAATTATTTCAAGCACATCAATCATAGAAGAGTATAAAGAAAAAATACTGAGTAATGTACCATAATGTGAGCTCCATATAGTTTCTCCTGCCTTCTTGACTGTAGTTTCTTGATTCAAGCCAGTCCCACATCAATCATAAAACCTTGTGTTATAAAGGTCTCACCACTACCTTTATGTTCTCCAACATGTGATCTCATAAGATAACAACATAAGCAATAAGTTTCATCCTCCTTTTGACTATATTCTATCCAACCGCCGTATTTTGAATATCAATCCAGATTAAACCTACGAGAGGTCTCCCCAAATTTTCTAAATGGAAAATTAATCTCTTTTGGTTGACAAGGACCCTTTTGCAAATAGTATCTTTTAATTACTTCTCTATCACTTGGGTGATAATATGAAATTATTGAGCTTAAATCAGGATCATTTTGAATTTGTTCCAAATCCAATTCCAAAAATCTTTTTTCCAAAGATGGACCCAATCTAATGCTTTCACCTTCATCAGGTGCTTGAGGTTGAGGATTAGGAGTTGATGACTCCTCTGACAATATACTTTTGTAAAATCTTTTCATTGCTTAGTGCTAGAAATCAAATAAAATACCACAATTAAAATTTTGTGATCATTTAGCAAACTCATACAATAACGAATAACCCCAAATAAATACTAACAAACCCTAACAATGAAATTTCCACCATTAAACAAAAATTCAAGACCAATAAATGAAATAAACAAATTAAAAACTACAAATGAATAAGATTGGAAATATAAAATAAGGGAGCTTACCTATTAGAAGATTAACTATGGAGGTTGAAGAAAATAGTGGTAGAAAACTGAAGAAGGAAATGGAGTGCAACAAGCATGATGGTGTTGTCCTCTGTTATCAGTGTGTTCTATTCACAATAAGATTGGAAACGATGCGGAATCAAAATGGATTTGTGAGTGAGGGTGATCACAAGAAATGCTGAGAAGTGAGCCTGGACTAGAGAGAGAGAAGACAGAAGAGGTTATTAGATTTGTTTTGTTTTGAGTATGTTTGTGTAAAGTGTGGGTGTGGGTCTCACTTCTCTCTACCTCATGTTTTCCACTTTCTTTTATTTAATTATACTATTATTTTTTTAATTTTTAATTTGGAAAAGTTTGTGTATGATGTTGTGTTAAAGTGCGTGTTTATGTGTGGGCCAATAAAAATGTGTTGTGCATTTTTGTGTGGGCTATTTAGTCAACATTTCAACCATAACTATATATTACTATATTACTACCGCCAAAAAAAAAATTCCAAAATTTAGTGCAGGCACAAGCCTACATGCTCTTGTGCTTGCATCCGTCCCTGCCTAGGATGAGTCATAGGTCAAACTCATACTTGTCATTTTTTTTGTAGGTCAGATTCAGACCTATCAAAGTCTGGTCTTGTCTGACCTATTCTCACCCCTACTTATGATCCTTAAAGAATGTCATGAAAGCACCTGTTAACATTTAATTTTCTGATTGAATTTCTTATCAAATGTTTTTAGGGAACTATAGATCAACGATTCACAAAATTAAAAACACATATAAAGGAGAATGCTCGATGGACATTGGTTTGAGAGCCCAAAAATGACTTATCTCACATTCATATCTTTGATTTGTCTTCAAGTAAGGGTTCCAAGGAAGGGATTCGTTTTTCCATGGCAAATTCACAACGAAGAGGAAAGAAAGAAGGCTTACAATAATGAACCTGGGAAAGAGGAATACACTATAGGAAAAGAAAAGGTCCTTGAGACTTAGCCGTATATTAGGTGGTTGTAACGAATATTAGAGGAAAGAATGACAAACTTTTTAGCCTTTTATTTGAATGAAGTGTAGTTGTGTTTTTGTAAAAAAATGCCCATGATTTATTTTAGTTTAAAATAAAAAGAATAAATATTATGATTGGACAATTTGATGATCGTCGACAAAGATGAAGTAGACAATTATGATTTGATAGAATAATTTGGAGATTCATTTTAATATTTTGTATGTTACTTGTAATATTGTCATAAAAAAGACAAGCGTCACAATCAAATTTTCATCCTCTATTATGGATACATGTATTGTGAATTGTGATTAGGCAATCAAATAATATAAATTTCTCTAAATTTTGAAAATAATTAATTATTTAAATCAGTCAGGACACATTTTTGTTATTCTACAACTACATGATGGTTGTATACAATTTATTTTTTTTACAAAAATAAAACAATATTCATTCATTTAAATTGATAGAGTACATCGCAATCAGATACAAACATCGCTAAAAACGTAAAGGATGAATATGTGAACAAACTCACAGCACCCAAGTTAATAGCATACAATGGCAAAATGCTTACAAATAATATGATAAAATCTAAACCACTGAAATACTCATGCTTCCGGATCTGCAACGTTGACGCCCAAATCATTGATTGAATTTGTAATTGATTGATGTCGATCTTTCAATAGAAATTAAACAAACACCGCAACAAGACGCGAAATCAAACGCCGCACAAGACGACGAACAACACAACGCCGCACTTAGACGACAAAATCACAAGAAACACAAAAATCTTGATATATGTGAAAATCACTTATTTAAATGGAAAGAAAAGGAGAAAAAAGATGTAGAGGGGTGATCATAAGTAAAAAAAAATGACCTAAAATCACTCATCTTCGATGAACAAAGAAGAAAGGAAGTCTAGAGAGAAGTTGAAGTTTCTCTCACTAGAAAACTAGGGCCGAATACTGTTTTAACTTTTTTTTAAAAAATATTTAGTTATTGTCCTAGTGTCCAAAACATACACAAATAAATGGGGAAGGGAATAGGTATCGTGTGTTGGAACCCACTCAGTTTTTTCTTTTACAATACATATTTTTTTTAGTACAACTAAATATATTCGAAAGTTTTATTTGAATGTAGTAACTTCCTATTAGCAAATATGGTAATTTTGAGTAGGAAATTCGATGGAACTTAATTAAATTTGAAACCTTTGAAATATTTTGGCAATAACTTTTAAAAAAAAAAAAAAGTGAATGCATAAAAATTCTATTTTATTTTGAATTGCAATTGCACTTGTTGATAATTAATCATGCGCATAACTTTTATAGATCAACACAAAATTACTACAAATTGTAACCTCCAAAGGTAAGTTAAGTGTATATTTTGTTTATTTTGATTGCAATGATACAATATAATTCTTTAGGATAAACAACAACAAGCCGTTATTGTGATTTTGCCTATACATTGTCCACCTTTCTGAAATCCTTTGGCACGACAATCCTTATCACAAGTTGCAGTGCATGGAATTGTACAATTTTCTCCAGTCGAAGGATCCGCCGAACTAGTAATGAATCCTGAATGAATCCAAAGTTAAAAATGTTATGTGTGATATTTCTTCCAATTTAATGTTATTTGAACTCATGCACTGATTAAACAACCTAGTATGTTTCACATAAACGAATTATTATTAATCTCGGTATCTTGTTTTAAAAAGTTCACAAAAAACATACAACTTCATGAAAGAGTTATTGAGTCATGGCAATTCAATAAATCAATTTTTTCCTTTTTAATATGTAGACTATGAACACAATATAAATTTTAATAACAATTTTCAATTGGAGTTAGTAATTGTATATAAAAAATGTAATTCAAAAGGAAAAACTAATGTTTGGCCTTACCTGAATTGATAATCAAAACAATGCATAGAACACCCAAAAGAGAAGATTGATTTGTTTCAAAGGCCATTTTGTATGATTTAAACTTATAATTGAATTCTCATGAAGATTTAGACTAACATGGCATTCAATATATAGACATTGAAAGTATATAACCTTTATAAGATATAATTTATTTTTAAAAAAATCATTAAATCTCATTTGACTAGTACATTTTTCCTTTAAATTTTTTTTGTTTGACTTGTATATTTTGAATACATTCCAGTCGTCTAGATTTGGTGCAAGTGATTGTACTTATATTGATGTTATTCAAAGAAAAAATCTCAAATTACCATTTATTTATTTATTTTATTTGATAATATTCTTTTATTGCATTTCAATTTATCATTTTGACTTTTATTCAAAAAAATAAATTATCATTTTGATTAAAAACTTTAGAGTATTATTAGAAATTGTGGGCTATGAAAACAAGTTAGTGGACCTAAGGAGCATGGTTCATCATTTCTCTCTCTTCCCCCTTCTCTTTTGTGAGCCGTCACCAAAACTTTAGTTTCTTCTCCTTTATCTACCAAAGAGGGGTGATTTATGGTCAATTTTTGACCCAAAATCACCCCTCTAACTCGTTTTTTTTATTTCCCTTTTATTGAAATAAGTGATTTTCACATCTATTTCGTTTTCTTTTTCGTAATTTCGTCGTCTTAGTGCAACTTTGTTGTTCATCGTCTTTGTGCGACGTTGTTTGTCTTTTGTGTTTCGTTCAAGTATTTGTTTGATTCAGATTGTCATATCAGCTTCGATCCAGTGCAAATCAAATCAATGACTTTGGAGTCATCAATGTTGCAGATCCGGAGACCTGGGTATTCCGGAGACTTAAATATAGTCATATGTGTAGGCTTTAGTACTTTGCCGTTTTATGCTATTAACATGGATGCTGTGAGTTTGTTCACAGATTCATCCTTTTTGTTTTTAGCGATTTTCATTGTATCAATGCACTCTATCAATTTGAATGAATGAATATCGTTTTTTTTTGTCAAAAAAAAAAAGTTAGTGGACCTAAGGGTCCAATGTCTTAACCCATATTTATAAAAGAATATTATTGTTCACACCTCATATAAGGCTGAAAAACACTTGTAAAATACGTAAATACCCCATCGGTAGTTAACTATCGTCGATTTATGCGATCGGTTGTCAATTACTGAAGTTTTTCTTCAGCAATTAACTGTCGTCGGTTCCATCGGCTGTTAAATGTCGATGTGTCCTAAACATATGCAGAATAGAAGCATCAGTTTCTAATTTTCTTCCAAAACTTCTCAAATTCCTCCACTTCAATTTTGACGAAAATCAACTCAATCATCTCCAAAAAAAACACAAGTAATATTAATCATTTGTAAGCATAATGTTAGTTTGTGTATGTTTTATTTTGTTAATTTTGGTAGTTTGCATGTGGTTATGGTTTATGTATGAATTGACATTTTGATGATTACATGTGTAGTTTGTGAATTAATAAATGAATGTAGTTGTTGTAATTGATGTTTACATGATGTTCAAGTTCAATGTTGTTGTAAATGGTGTCCAATTAACACAATGAGAATATGTTTGTTACTTTGCACTCAAAGTGTTTGACAAAATGCCCAAATAAGAATTGCATTGATTATTTAGTTGGTTTATATAGTTATATATAATTGTAGTTGTTCGGAATGATGTTTAGATTATGTTTAAGTTCAATGTGGTTTTTAATGGTACTTATATCATGTTGTGAATGTTGTTTAGATTGTGTTGTGAATGATGTTTAGATTTGATGCTAATTTTCTTTGTTCAATGATGTTAATATTTTTAAATTATGTGCAGATATGTCTGATCCGGAGCAAGGGCAGCAGGTTGACCCATCGAGGTTGATATATGGTAGAGTTGCCGTGACTAGTAGCGTGAGGCGAGGAAGGGAAAACACACATATCCCAAAAAGGGGGAAAGGTAGAGGTCAAATGGCGGATGGTGAAGGCAGTTCTCAGGCTACACAACCTACATGGTCATAGGTAGATGATCCAAATCAGTACCTAAATTATCAGGATCAGCTACACGATGCCACAGATGGTGGTTATGACGACCAACAATTTCTGGATGGTGGCGATGTTCAGCAGGGTGAGAAGGTTGTGCCTATATTAGACCATGATGACATTGTAGCTTAGACAACCTCAAAGACGTTACCTGATCAACATCCCTTTCCTGGAGAACCTCTCGATACATCTCTGATGTCCTTTTATGCTTCACATGTTGCATTGCGGTTGTGGTATAATTCAAATAATGTAAGTGTTATTTTTAATTGTCTTAAATTATTGTTAACGTTATTTTTATATATACGATAATGTATGTAATTGGCGTGCATGCCAATTTAAATTTAAACTACGCGTACATGCCAATTTAAAATTAAATTGGCGTGCATCAATTTAAATTTAAATTACGCGTGCATGCCAATTTAAATTAGAATTTATATTGTTATGTTGTATTTTTTTTATTTAAATGTTTAAAATGTTTATGTTGCTTTAAATATGTGTTTTTATTATTTCAGATTTGTAAGACCAGGAAAGTTAAACCAATTAATCATGGTGCTAAGGTGGCGGATCTCCGACGTCCACCAGATAATTAGTTGTAGTTTTGGGATCCTCTGAGGGCGAGCGGCCTACATAATTTGATTTACACATGCTACACCATCGTACCTCATGCTTTGATTATGGCTCTCTGCGAGAGGTGGAATACTGAGACCATCAGTTTTCACTTACATGTAGGAGAGATTAGCATTACTTTGGATGTTGTCGTGTGTCTGCTGCATATTCCCATTCAAGGGATCATGTGCAAAAAACAAACAAGAAATTCAAGGACAAAAGGGATAAAATGGATAATTCCATAGTGCAATGAATAATGAAACTAGCAGAGTGAAATGATAGATGTGAAAATTGTCAATATGAAAGGCTTTATGTGCATGAGACTCTGCTAGTAAGTTAGTTAGTAAACAAACTCTTATATATGCACTAACTTATTTTTATTTGCATGAGACTCACTTTAACCAGATGGAACCCCGACCTATATTTGGTTCAGTTACTCCAAACATACTGGAATATATTGTAACAAACTACACCAAATCACATGATAAATGATAACAGCAAATAAGGAGTTTATCACCAAATCCACCACTCATATTTTAGTTGCTACCTTATAATATCGACACTTACATGGACGTCAGAGTGTCGTTTACAGGCACATCCCACGCTCGGAGAAGGAGCATACGACTAGTCACAACGATTACAGTCACCATCAAAGGAGGAACACCCTCTGCTTATGAGGTACAACCTCATTTGTTCATACATGAACACATGTAAAACAAAATCAACCGACTATTATGGTAATTAGACACCATAAAATCAACTTATCATATTTTTTATTGCCAAAATAATAATATTTTTTATAGTAAATACTTCCTTCTCTTAAGAGAAACTTGAATTACATTCTCTTCTCTTCTTTTGTTAAAATATATACTTCCCTCCCTTGAAAAGTAAAAAACTTAAGCGTTATATGTCTCTCCTTTAAGAGATGCTATAATTACACCCAATATCCCTTAAGGATTAAATATGTACTACATTTTAATCTATTTTGTCATAAATAATTTTATCAAAAAAACATTGTGAATAAAAAATAAAGAAGAAGTGGCATTAACATTTTGATTATATTAAAATGGACTTGCAATAACTTTTTTCTCCACAATTTGTGTCTTATATTTTAGTACCTAGAATATTAAAAATATAAATACAAAGATAAGGAAATGTAGATTTTACCGTAAGATGAGAGGAGAGTGTAATTTTCTTTAGAGAAATGCTAACAAGTGTCTCTGAGGCACTCTTTAAAGACCATAAATAGTAAGTATTTATGAAGAAAAAAACGTGTAATCAATACATTGAAAATAGAAACATTTGACTTTTTAAAAAAATAATTGTTTATTTCAAAATGCTTAAAGCAATGGCGGAGGTGTTGGGGGACCTATAGGGGCCATGGTCCTCCCCACATTTTTCAATATAATTTTTTATATACTACAACTAAAATATATTACAATGTTTTATCAAGTATAATTAGGTTATGGTCCCCCCAATTAATTTAATTAAAATATTTATTTTTTTCTGCCAAAAAATATTTGTATTTTTACCATGTTACTAGATGAAATGACAACTAATATCATTAATTTTATACTTCATATTATTTTAAATCATCTCATATTTCGTAAAATATGTTGATATGGTCATTTCCTCAACAAATTTTAAATAAAATTAACCATATTGATATATCTCATTTATTTTTTGTGTTAACCTCTAGTTCTCATGGTAAAGGGGTCATGAAAATCTAATGTTTGATCAAAAGGTAAGTAAAAACTAGACAAGATTTGTTCCACTCAATAATCAAACTCAGGTTCTCCTGAACAATTTATCCTTTGGTGGAACTCGTTAACCACTTCAGCTCATTTGTTTTGTTAGTCGATTGTCGTTTTTGTGTGTCCATAGAAATATACTTTTCATTTGCAAATTCTCCTTTTGAAATAAATTTCAAAGTTACATACAAAATATGTGGTTAAATATGTTTTTAGTTTTTACAAAATTATGAGCTTTTAAGTTTAGTCCATGTTAAATTTTAAGTGTAAGTTTAATCCTCCATAATATTGCACTTTATAAGAAAGAATAGTCAAACGAATTATTTTTAGTCCTCAAAATAGTCCATATAAATGCAAATAAGGACTAAAATTGAACGAATGCTTTTGAAGGACTGAACTTAAAAATGTATCACTTTGTATGGACTAAACATATTTAACCTTAGAACATATGCACGACTATTTTTTTTTTGGGTATGTTAAATATATTTACCGATTAATGTATCTCATACTAAGTACTATAGTTATAAATTTCTTTAACAAACAAGAAAATATTAGTTTAGGGTTTCTTATATATCTTTTATATTTAAACAATTATTATTTTAATCAAATTATGTTCCTTGTATTCGGTCCCCCTAACTTTAAATTCTTGGCTCCGCCCCTGGTTTAAAGAGTGACACGATGACACTCGTTAATAAGACCCGTTTATATTTTGAAATGCCTAAAGAGACCCTTTTTTAAATATGTCTTACATAAGAAAAAGGAGTGTGTATTTTATTTTAAATATATAAAAGAGAATTGGTCTATGAATCCCTGATACTTGACATGATACAGATACGATACGACACCGCTACGTTGATACGAGAAAATTTTAAAATTTAAGATACGATACAGCTGGGATACTTTAATAATAAATTAAATTTAAACGACAAACATAATACAAACTATGAACTAAAATTCAAAAGCAAAAAAATAGGTGTAAAACCTAGATCAAACACACACATAACAACAATAAGACACAACAATGAAATTGTCTTCTCATGTCAATCAGGAATGCCAGCTTTCTCAACTCAACAAAAAGAGACAAAACAGATAATGAACAACAACATAAATATAATTATAATAACAATGATAATAATGAAAGTGACAATTAATCAATTACATATATGATATATGCTAAAAAGAAAACACTACTACTTACTCCAGCACATATCAGTCAAGTATCGTTACATATCAGTTTTTACATCATTTATCCGACACATATCGGTTTTTCACCGTCTATCTCTCGCATATCCTCGATGTATTTAAAAAGTATCAAACAATTGTTTTTTTTTTAATTAGAATTTAATCTTTGGATAGTCTTCTGATACATATTAGAGCGTATCAGATGCAGTACATCATCAATTTTAAAGTATCAATATTTACATGAATTGGTAGTATAGCGTAAACCTGCTCTTGTATAAGCGGGGAGTGTAATTTCCTATACTTTTAAATGTGTAATGTGCAGATCTCTATTAGCAAAGTTATAACTAAGATATAAAGTGTTGACTTTCTCTATCTCTATTTATGACTGAATCTAGATTCTCATGAAGAGGTGAGATTCTATAGCAGAAGAAGAATATTCCAAAGAAAAGAAATAATTTTACATGTGGCAAGTTGGTATGTTATTTTCTCTTTCACAAATTGCATATGATGTACTTGTAAGCAAGCATCGTGGCGACACTAGATGCAAATCCAAATGCAAAGAACAGTTTGCAATTAAGGTTAGTTATGGGACTGTGATCCTCTTAAGCAAATTGCTTGAGTTATACGGAAGCTCTCCCAACTAGACTCGTGGAGATTTGTGCGAGTTATAGAAAATTGAGTAAATTTCTTATTCTCACAATTTTTTTTGGGTTCAATTCAGTTCCCAACTGAACATAAAAAGTATCAAGATAGTCTATGATAGTATGACATTCCCATGAAAAAAAATCTCTATGATATTTTTAAATTGGAGATATAATTATCTCTCAGTTGTAATTGAGGAAAAATTAAACTCTAAAATTGTCTATGATATTCCTCTGAAAAAAAACGTCTCTAATATTTTTTTATATTTTGTTAAAAAAATTAAATTTTTTTGAGTGATTGTCATAATATTCTACACATATGAAAAATTTCGTTAAAAAATATGAAGGTTATACATAAGTTGACTAAAAAGTAAAGACCGTAAAATAGTGTTGAAATTTTTTTGAAAAACTAAAAATCTAACAATTTTTTTAGAGAAACTAAAAAGCAAAGTTGATATATTTATCGAGACTAAAAAACTATTTAACCGTATAATAAATTGTAGACTAGCTCATCCTCCATAAAAAATAAAAAAAAATTAAAAGCTTATTTAGATAAAAAAAAAATTAGATTAAATTGAATCCTCGTAAAATTGATACAATTAAGTCTTTACTCTTGAAATTTAGAATTGGCTATAAGTTGTTTTGCATGTGTCACTGGAGGATAGATGAGTTTGAAAATGACATTCATCTCATTGTTATGCGATTAACGGCGTTTATAACATATTGACTGAAGTGGAAGGCAATATCTATGCAACTAAGTTGTTCTACTCAATTTTTTTTTTTGGCGTTTGATTCTTAACTGTATTCCGATAAAGGATAATTTGGTTAAGAGATGAATTCTTGCTTTTAATGATCAAAGTTGTTCGACAAATTGTGGTATGAATGAAGACGGAGATCACTTGTTTGTTAAATATGAAATTTTGGTAGACTTTGGCCTCTTATTTCTAGTTGGCTTGGATTCTCAACGACATGACATGGAAATTTATTGGATTAGCTACTTCAATTTGGAGGGTTAGGGGAATTTTCTAAAAATATATGTTTCTCTCTTAATATTATTTGACTTTAAGTGGTTTGGGTCATATGGAAAGAGCTTAGTCGATGCATTTTTTCAGCAAAAGGAGGAACATCTGCATGCGTTAACTGAAATAGTTAAGCTTTGCCTTTTTAATGGTTGAAGTCATAATATATTACTTTCGATTTTGATTACCACTTTTGGAGACTTAATCATATTCCTTACTTAACTGTTGTAATTAGCCTGTTTATTTTTTCCATACACTTTCAGATTTTTTGTTATGTAACTCTGCTTTTTATTAAGTGTTATCAATACACTTTGTGTTGGTAGGAAAAATGGTTACCAATACACCTTGTGTTGTACTACTCCGTCCTAAAATATAAGCAAAAATGAGTCAACATAAGTTGATGTATTTGGTACAAATTTTGAACCACATACATTAACTTTTGTTGACTAATTTTTGCTTATATTTTGGGACGGAGGGAGTATGACTTATGTTTGATTGTTTAATATACATCCTATTCAGCCTTTAAAAAAAACAGTGAATACATCATTATTTATAGATTCTTTAAAAGAAACATTATTTTTCAATACTCTTAATACAATTTTCAATAAAAAAAATTCTATAACGATTTTGGTATAGTTTTTTTCAAAGAACGATTTTGATATAGTTATCATTCACACTAATTTTATCTTTTATTTAAGCTGCTCCATTTAATACAATTTATCATTATTTATCTAACTTAAATGAAAAATAAAACAAAATAGAAAATAAAATAATCACACAATGACACAATTCCCATCTGCAGGTTACTTAGTATAAATAAATAAATTATATATATAATCCTATCAATTTTATCCAATCACATACTTATATTTACTATTTTGATGATAAGAAAGATAGAATAATGTGACTCTCTTTTGACAAAAAGAAAGAATAATGTGACTTGACTAAGAATACTTAATTTATTTGTATTTTTATATTTATATATTTATTTATTATAGGATAAAGACGTGTCAATCCATTCCATTCAGAAACTATCAAAACTACAACTTGTTTTAGGAATAAATCCACAAAACGTAAACGGCACAATTTCACATTCACATCAATCCGCGTATAAAACAAAATCAACCGGCTATTCCAGTTACCGGTCACCACAACTCACCGCGTTTTCTCTTCTTCTTTAAACATCCTCTCCCTAGTCATAACCGAGTCATAACCGAGTCACACTCCGATTCATGGACTCGTTCTTCTCCAATTCTCCATAGAAAAAACCCAAAAATCATGATTTCCAATTTTACCCCTCGCTTTTTCCCAATTTCTTCAACCACCACAAAAATCTCCCTCATCGGCGCAAATCACACTTCCGCTAGATTCTGTTCTCGCTAAACCTAAATTCATCACAAGTTTTTTATTTTTTTAATTCAATTTAAACAAATTTTCTGATTATTTTTTAATTTTTTTTCTGTAAAAAGAAGGTGCACGATTTGTTATCATGGAACCTACCGTAGTCAAGCCTGGCTTCCTTCGGAATATTCTCATACGGTTACTTCTCTTCGGCGTTTTCATCGTTGTTATTCGTTTTGCTTACATCATCACCATCGCCGGCGAAACATGCAAAATCGGCGATTTCTGTTTTTTCTCTTCACCGGAGAAAATTAACGTCGCCGTCACCGGATCTAGTCCCGGCGCCGGTGTTCTCTCCGTTCGATCTTCATCGGAATTAGCTTCACCGGAGCATCATGCAAGTAAAGACTGGATCAACGGTGTTCAGTTTTACTCTTCCGTTTTCCAGAATTTGATCGCCGCCGGTTATCTTTCACCGGAGACAAAAGCGCTTTGTGTTGATACACCAACCGGGAGAGATGTTTTTGCGTTGAAGGAGATAGGTGTTGTTGATGCCGTTGGAATATCGAAGAAGGCGATGAAGCCGTTGGTGAAATCCGGTGTAGGTCATAAGATTCCGTTTGGTAATAACACGTTTGATCTTGTGTTTTCCGGTGACGGAGGTTTGGAGAGATCGGTGAAAGGTTTGGAGTTTGCGAAGGAGATTGCGAGGACGCTGAAACCCGAAGGGTTTGCGGTGTTTCATGTAAAGGCTAAAGATGATTATAGTTACAATTCATTTGTTGATTT
>Ga0209282_1001441_pt1 | contig 13084 bp, 6 predicted proteins | sample Mtrugardesep15_FD_187529 | JGI IMG/M metagenome (GOLD analysis project Ga0209282, IMG submission 187529) | Root nodule microbial communities of legume samples collected from California, USA - M. trunc garden sep15 (SPAdes) (version 2) | ecosystem: Host-associated > Plants > Roots > Nodule...
TAAACAACCTATCTGCAGAAATAATGCTGAAGACGCATTGCAGAAGCTAAATGGTACAACAGTTGGCAAGCAAACAGTTCGTCTATCTTGGGGCCGCAATCCGGCAAATAAGCAGGTAATTGTTCTCTACCTCATACTTAGGCCCATACATCTGTGTGGCCATCTTACGAGGTCTTTATTGATCTATAGGGGCAAGTGTAATTTAATGACCAATAACTCACCTAGTAATACCATGAACTTCATTTAGGTTTTAGGAGAAACAAGAGGTCTATTTGTTCTCGGCTGCTAAATTTAATGAAGTGTAGTTTAATGCAATCATGATATTTTATTTTTTTTGTTTAATTTGAATCAATCAAAAAATTTTCATGATTATTTTGTTCATTAATGAATTTTCACATTCAAATGAAGACTCTAAGAATAAGTATTGATGAGTATAGCTCATTGAATACCAGATTGTCTCCATTCTGTCTATCATTGATTGCATTTTGCAATTGTTCTATCTCAATTGACACATCTCTTTGCCTAGCAGTTTAGATCTGAATTCGGCAGCCCCTGGAATGGGCCAGCATATTATGGGGGACCTGCTTATGATGGTTATGGATATGCTATGCCACCGCATCCTTATGACCAGGGCATGTATGCTGCTGCTTACCCCATGTATGGAGGACACCAACAGCAAGTAAGCTAAATGAAAGTGCAGTGCAGAAGTAATACTCACAACAGCATCATGTTTGTATGAGAAAAATTAACTTTTCTCCCTTGTAACTTGCTCGATCTGTTGGTTGTATTCTGAAGAATCCCTCCTAATTGTGGAGTGGAGTTGAATTTTGATAACCCGAGGTAGCACGGTAGGAATTCAATTAATCATTTGTTTAGACTCGTAGGAGTAATGAGGAACTTAAACTTGTTGATTGGAATAATTACCTTTAAGTATGCCTGCACTAGCTATTGCCTGCCATTGAGCTGTCTTTGTCTCTTCACATTTCTTATATGCCGATATTTTAATTTTGATTTGAATCTAAAAAAATTAGATTTGTGGAGGCACACTCCATCCAATGTCATTGAGAACCACCAATTTTATTGATGATTTACAATAGAATTTATATATAATAACCTACAAATTGCAGAATTCAAGAATAGAATCCAAGTCACATTTGGTCTGAGTGGAAGGTCTAACCATATGTGACAACCATAATTTGTGATGATATTTTAATTGCGTGCAATCCAAAGGTTGTTCTCCTTCCTCTACTTTGTTTATGCTTGCAAGCCTCATTCACTTTGATGATCTACATGATTTTTAAAATTGTGATCTTTCCTCTGGTGCATTCATGGTGAAACAAATATAATTTGATTTTGGCCAAAATTGGTTGATGAGGAAACCTTCTGGCCCGAGTAACGCAATGGAATTATTCTAGTCTGTTTTCATTTAGTCCGTAATTGACTTCTTGGCTACGTAATGTGCTCCCCACACATTTTATGATTTAGGCACTTGATTTGATTTAGCATAACTACATCGATTGAAACTGGTCCAAAAACATAGCAAGTTGTTGTTGCTAATATGCGATTCTAGGAACTAGACCAGAAACATGTGGACATAAATATACTTATAATAAAAGAATTTTGAACCCCCTTTTATTTTACAAAGCAACTTTGTACTTTAAACTCTATTTTTCATTTTCAATTGGATTGTAGCTGCACCATGCATAAATTAAACGATGCCTTTCTCTGACTAAGTATGAGAGAAGTCAGAAATCGAAGGAGCCATGTTTGTACGTAAACTATATGGAGGCACGTGTCAGATAAATTGTATGTTGGGAAACCAATTTAGACAGTGTATGTGGATGTTTATATTGCTATGTTGGCTTGATTGATTGATGCAGCAAAATTGATGGAGGGATGTGTTACATAATTGCATGTTTGGATATTACGGGAAGTGCAGTGAAGATTTCGGAAGAACGGAATGGAATGGGAGTAAAAAGAAGGTTCCTTTCATTTTTAAAACCATCTTCTCATGTCATTTTTCTAAAATTTGTAATATTACTTGTTAAAAGGATAAAAAAAAAAAGACTTTATAAGTGAGTTATGTAAAGTGAAGATAAAATGCTAGAGAAATACAGTTCGTAGATATTTTATGTAGTCTCAATTATTTTACTGAGTGATAGTTATCATTTTTTAAAATATATACAATCTTGCCTCCACAAATTAAAATTTATGGATCCTTCATTGACACTAATTATGTAGAAACAAGTAGCCTTGTTTGGTCGTGTTTTTCTTCATTAACTATTTGTTGAAATTTAAGTGAGAGTGATAAAGGTTTGGTAGAAAAGTCTTGTCTTTAGCTATTGTTGCTCTTGCTCCTATGCTTTCCAAGATCTCCAAAGTATTGTTTTAATTTAAAGTTCAAAAGATTTGACAAGTGATTGAATTTAGATGGTTAATGAGTTATTTTTAAAAAGAATTATTTAAAAGAATTTGAATTCGATTTTTAAGTAAAACAATTTTTTCATTAAACTTTATTTACTTTTCGACTGAATCAAGAGAAAATAAAAACGAAACATTTAATACTTTAACTAGGAATTATGAAGAGAGGATCTACGGTAACGGTAGCATCATGCATGTTGATCAATTTTTTGAAGAAAAAATTGTGACCATTACATCATTTTGTTTTACTAAAAAAATAACATTGTGATTGTTACATCTATGACTATGTATTACATCTATGACTATGTAGTGGTGTAATATATATCATTTTAAAATCCTACTTTTTGTAAACGATTTTTTGAATTTTACAGCCATCCAAAACAACCGACGAAAGCATTTCCATGATTAGTCAGAATTTGCTACTAAGTTTACTTATAATAATACTAAGCTTATCCTATAATAATATACTAAGCTTATATTTGGACCATATCATAGACGACAAAGTATAATATTCAACGCACGCACGCAGGCGCAGCCTTGACGGAGACACGGTCAACATTATACCCATTCCTCTTCCACGTATGTTGCAATCTTAAAACTCCTATAAATACAACTTTAAGGAATGCAATCTAGTAACAAATTAACCAACTAAATATCAGTCTCAATAATTCTATAGCTTGCTAGCTTTCATCGATATTTCTATTTGTGCAACCAATTAATATTTATAAACTTTCAGCTTTTAATTGTTTTGCATTCCACAGAACAACCAGCTGACCAAACATACACAACCAAACTTCAACTTAATTCCCAAACATATATTACATTACATAATGGAGAGAACACAATCATCACTTCTACAAATTCAGCCTCCCACCTATGGAAACTTAGTGACTATACTAAGCATTGATGGTGGCGGCATTAGGGGAATTATTCCTGCAACTATCCTCGAGTTCCTTGAATCGCAACTTCAAGAATTAGACGGTAAATCTGCTAGGCTTGCAGATTACTTTGATGTGATTACCGGAACAAGCACAGGTGGTCTTGTAACTGCCATGTTAAGCGCTCCGAATGAACAAAAGCGTCCACTTTTTGCTGCTAAGGATATCAAACCGTTTTACTTGGAGCATTCTCCAAAGATTTTCCCACAACACAAGTACGTATATACATCACTATATTTGTCTATTCAAACCACCCACATTCTGTAAAATTTTAAAAATATAATAGTCAATATATGCTTATATAATTTGTGCCGATTGAACTCGTGCAGGGACTTGTTGGGATCGGTGGGGAAATTGTTCAGATCATTAGCAGGACCAAAATATGATGGGAAATACCTTCACGAAGTGGTTAGGGAGAAGTTGGGGGAAATTCGTGTGCACGAGACGCTGACCAATATTGTTATTCCCACATTTGACATAAAAACAATGCAACCAATTATTTTCTCATCTTATAAGATCAACAAAACTCCTTGCATGGATGCTCGACTCTCGGACATATGCATCAGTACCTCTGCTGCACCTACTTATCTTCCGGGCTACAATTTCAAGAACCAAGATACAGAAGGCAACACACATGAATTCAACCTTATTGATGGAGGTGTTTGTGCAAATAATCCGGTATATATGCTATAAATATTGAATAACTAGTTTTTTTTTTTAAAATCAAACCTTATTTAATTTGCAAACATATGACTAATTAGTTTTGTTTTTGGTGATGATAATTCAGACTTTAGTGGCTATGAATGAAGTGACAAAACAGATAATTAATCAGAATAATGACTTCTATTCCATCAAGCCTATGGAATATAATCGCTTCTTGATCATATCACTGGGAACTGGGACACCCAAGAATGAACAAAAATTCAATGCGAAAATGGCAGCAAAATGGGGTCTGCTGGACTGGTTAACTCACGGTGGTTCGACTCCCTTAATCGACATGTTTAGTCAATCATCAGCTGATATGGTAGATTTCCATCTTGCTACTGTCACTCAAGCACTTAATTCACAACATAATTACCTACGGATACAGGTACAATTATCAGCTTCCCCACATATGTAAACACTAATTTTTATGTTGAGTTTATGTATAAATTGTTTAATTTAAGTTCTATGCAAAGATAAATTTATTAACTAGCTAATTGTGTATAAAATGCAGGATGATACATTGACTGGTACAGATTCTTCTGTTGATATTTCCACAAAAGAGAATTTAGAAAAACTTTGCCAAATTGGTGACAAATTGTTGAAGAAACCAGTATCTAAGGTCAATTTAAAGAATGGTATGTTTGAGCCTAATAAAAATGGTGAAACCAACGAAGATGCCCTCAAAAGGTAAATATATACAAAACATGTTAATTATAATTAATAAACCATTATGTGATTACATGACTAAACATTTATTTTAATCTTTTCAGGTTTGCCAAAATACTTTCTCAAGAGAGGAGGCTCCGAGAGTTGAAATCCCCTCACACTAACAAAGCCTTAATATAGAGAAACGTTTCCTCATTGCTTCTGAATTCTTCGTTTTTGTCCACATAACTCCAATTCTTTTAATGTAATTTTACCAAATATGTTGATTTCATTTATTTTTTATTTAAAGTTTGCATTGTATACATGTACTCGATTGATGTAAAGAAAAATTTTAATTGTTTATTCATTAACTGTAAGATTCAATTTAATGATTTTCTCTAAACCAAATTGTTAAATCTTACCTGAAATTCTTTTGACAATGCTATTAGTCTAGTAATCTCTTTATCCAGATGATATTGTGGGTGAAAATTACAAACAACTGCAATTCTCTCAAGTCATGGTACTCCTCCGTCCCATTTTATCTGAGCTTTTTTTTTCTTTTTATACATATTAAGAAAAAATGTATAAGTAAAAGAGAGAGAAAAATAGTTTTGAAGGTCTTGTCAAGCATGGGTGCATTCTTTCTTATCATAAATAATGCAAAGTAAAATATATTGAATTGAGAGTGATGAAAGTAGTATTAATTAGAGTTATAATTGGTAAAAAGTAATTATTGTTGTATTAAAAAATGAAATTAGTCAATTTTTTTGGGACAATATTTTTTTGCAAATGATTGAGTTATTAGTTATTATGGGAGGGAGTAATAAATACCGAGACAAATTTCATGTAAAAGAAACAATCTATATGAAAGACTATATACTTTAAACATGATCATATCCAAATTGTAATAATCTAAATTTTAATAGGTTAGACATTAATGAGCTCCAAACTCTAGTTGATATGATATCAATAAGTTTCACCCGATAAAACAATTGAGATTAAAACATATTTAGGCCAGTTATTACATGGAGAACATGATTTTGGCACATTGTGAGTCATATTATTATGGACCATTTTCATTCTTATACGCCTGGGTTAATTTATCTGCAACAAAATAGTGAATTCTAAGTTCTAACTTCTGAGATGAGTGTTGGATTACCAGCCACCCCGTGGACGAGGACCGATCACAAATGTCTTTTGAAAGCAACTTTTCATACCCTATTTTTTCCATACTACATTCTTGAAGTTTATTTCCGGATAAAAAAAATTGTCCAAAAGTAAATAACTAACAGAAAAAATTAATATAAAAGAAAAATAAAATACATCTCAATACTGAACTATAAAGTCTGGAAGGATCAAAGTGCAATGAAAAAATGGGGGTGCGAAAAGTCACTTTTATGTTTCTTTCTAGTCTCGCTCTTCATAAACACAGTTTGTCTATAATGAGTTATTGTGGGCTTCTGAAATTGAATCCATTATATAGTTATGGAGTTTAGTGGAGGAGAAAGAAATGTTGGGGGTGTAATTCTTTCCCATTCCTATCACGCAGCCTACAAAAATTTTAAAATTAGTTATGTTTGGATTCTAGAATCCATATGCATCTTGTATAACATTTGAACCCTTCCTGTCTGCTAGTCCATATTATTTTAAATAAAATTATCCATTTCGAATTCTATAATCCAGAGCGTGTTTTTTGTGTTTAGAAGTTGAAACATCCTAAAGTATAATGTATATGCATGACCATGTTTTCCATAATCAAACATCCTTTTCACCAACTTTCTCTCCTTCACTCCGGACTCCTTCAATAAACACCTCCTTTACACAAAATCTTGATTTTGAAACACAATTCAATCATCAATGGATATCATACACAATAATTTCTTTCGAATGAAAAGGTAATGTAACTCTAAAACTTAATTTCTTCATTCGATTATTAATCATTTTCGTTGCATTCACATCAAGAAACTCTATATTGGCACAATTTGGATTCTACAATCCGAAGAATTCATTATTCCATTCAAATTATAGAATCTGAGTGTTGTTTTTACGTAGGCAGCCCAATTTTCTTAAATTTTTTACATTGTTTCAAATATAGATGCTCATCTTGATCTTCCCACTTATTTGAAACCTAAAATAACACCTCTAATTGTAGATCATCACATTGATGCAAAAGTCGAGATTGCACATACGATTGCGTATTATATTGATTGTTGCCTACAATTCACGACAGGACGAGTATTTGGCATAAGCTCAAGGTGAAGTGAAGAAGTTAAAATTTATTGTTGTGTTGGATGTAAAAGAGGTGGTGTGTATCAAGAGTACGGGAAAAAGTTGAAACATCAAGAGTGATAACCTTAAAATGTGAGTGTCTATTTAGATTTAGGGAATAGTTTTTTAGCAGAAGTTAACTCAATTATTTGAAAGTTATAAATATGTAAAGTGCATAAAATCAAAAGAGAACTAGCTTTGTTCTAGAGATGACATGTAATAATGGTCCTCCAAAAAATACTCTCGTGACTTTTCAAGAATAGAAATACTCGATGTAACTTCTACAGTTAGTTTTTTTCCTTGTGAGGACTTGAACTTTGGATCTCCATCTTCAAGACCCTTAGCTCAACGCCACTAACCCCATCGATTTATATTGATGAGTCAATTCAATTCAATATTTCTATCATTCATTTATAATAAGTCATTCCTCTATAGTCTATTTTATCTGCTACAGCTACCACTACATGCTAAATAATCTTGATTAATCCGCGTAAAACCTTGGAAATATAAGCCATATATTTCCAAATTGCATGGATCGAGATATCCATCCTAAAGTAGAGCTTATGTCCTGTCTTTTTGGTATTTATATTTGTTTATTATTATTTTTTACTCTTATCCCTGTTCTTATTTTAGGTTCTTATTTCTGATCCATGGTTTAAGTTGACATCATTAGCTCATTGATGAGTCAGTAATTAGTATATTTTATATAATATTTAATCTTGTTTTATCTAGATTTAAGTCTATTTTATTTTATTATTATTTTCTTTTGAGCTATTTAATGAATTAATAATTAGTTTATTCTAAATAATATTTAATCTTGTTTTATTTAGATTTGAGTTTATTTTATATTATTGTTATTTTATTTTTTGAGCAATTTACTTTAAGATTCAATAAAATATATTTTAGGAACGAATATTGGGTGGAGCAGTCTTGAAGCAAAAGAAAGAGGATTATGAGCTGATTCGGGCTGGAAAAATACAAGATTCAACAAAAAAATACGATGCCCCCAAGTCAGAAGCTTGGTACGGCCCGTGCCAAATGTGGCACGGCCGTGCCACCTCTCAGGATCCCTTTTGCTGCTTTTTCTTCTCCTGCAAGCTACTCTTTTTTGTAGTTTAGGCCCACAGTTTCTTGTGGGACACTCTAGCATTATAGTTGCTTAGATTTTAAGTCAATTGTAAGCTATAAATAGAGTAGTCTTCCACCACAAACATTCATCTTATTCTTGGAGTACAATAGTGACAGATGTCTTTCTAATGATAATTTCTCTCTTTATTTTATTGTTATTTATTTTATGTCTTCTCTCTTCTTCCCCTTGTCTACTATGATCATGAGTAAGTAGACTTCTCTTGTCTAGGGATTGTTGGATAGTCTAATGACATAATCCAAAACAAACCAAGCTTTCTTCCTAAACCTTATGTAAACCTAATTTCTAATCTAAATTCACCACTTTAACATAGATTAATCATTATCAAACTGTGGACGCGAAAGTCGAGGGTTTGATAATTATTAATCCATTATTCCAAATATCAATTCATAAAGCGAAAGCCGAGTCTTGACATTGGAACAAGTGAATTTAGACAGAGATTACAAAGGCAGCAAAATAGTCTTTGCAATCTTTGGACAAAGTAGTTTCACAGCCTTAATGCATCTCCTAGTAATCAATTCAGCAAAATAGGATTGATTGCTAGGAGTAAACTTTTACTGGACTGAGAGGAAAAGTAAGGGGCTAAAGGGAAACCGGTCATTAGAAATTAGGTCCAACATAAAGTTCTAAGGTTAAAGCTTCGGTTTGTGGAGGGTTTGTCATTAAGATGAAACAATAATCCCAAGGCTCTCTTTTATATTATTTTCTCTTCCAACATTTTAAAACCCTAAATTTACTATTTTCTCTTCTAATCATAACTCTAAGTTGATTGAATTAACCAACTCTCTGTCGAAATGATACTCTCTTTATTACTACTCCGATAAGACCGTGCACTTGCGGTTTTATCCTATCACTCATAGGCCATGGCTATTAAACTATAGAAAGAATGGGCTTGAAGAGAAGTGTTGCTTAACCTATACAACTACGAAATGGATTCATGGCTTAACACATGCTTTTTTATATATGTAGGGTCTAAAAGGTAATGAATAGATGTTATGGTTAGTTGAGATTCATTAATATTATATGTACGATCTCCCTTAATTTCATTTTCTATTCTCCTTTTCTTTTAGATTAATTAAACTTTAATAAAGCATAAACCAATTGGTTGGAAACAGGCAATTCACAATTTTAACAGTATAAAATGAGAAGCTCAAATTAGGTAGATCAATAATCAATTGTTCACGAATGATTAAACTAAAGTATTTAAACACAAAAACACAAGTCATTATTATTAATCAATAATATGCTTCCACACCCAGACAAACACATACTTGTATTATTAAAAAACATTACTATTCATTGATGAAAACAGCTATGCGTTTAATCAAACTCTTAGCTTTATCACATTCAGGATTGAAAATATGAAACACATGATCTTTCCCTTGAATCTCATATAATTCAGCAGTTCCTTTCCAACCACTATTAACCAATTTATTATAATAAAGTTTACCTCTTTCTATCAATATATCTTTCTCACAAACAGTAACAAGAACTTTTTCAACACCTAACCCTTCAAGCCCTGGAGCTTCTTCCACAAACGGATTAATCAAAGGATCATCATTTCCTTTATCAGAAGGACAAACCAATTCCCACCATCTATCCACCATTTTCTTCTTCAAATCTTCACTTATTTCCACACCAATTGGTTCCTTACCCCAAAAGTAAGGATTCACCATGATAAGACCCAAAATCTTGAAATTGAAATTATAATCCTTTAAGGCTATGTAGTTTCCTATGTTAGCACCTGCACTATCACCTGCCAAGAAAACTTTGTTAAAGTCAACTTTTTCCTTAATCCAACTTTCATAATCATTCTCTTCACCATCTTCAACAGCATGTGAAGCAATCCATTGAACTGCTTCCCAAGAATCATTGTAAGCGGCTGGAAGTGGATGTTCCGGTGCTAACCGGTAATTAACCGAGATAGCGATGATGTTTGCTTCTGCTACAAGTTTGTTGAGGGAGTTATGGTAAACAGGGTCAGAGGATGAAGATATACAATAGGCTCCACCATGGAAGTATACAATCAATGGAAGCTTTTCTGAAGTTGAATTGTTTGGAGAATATAGTCTTGCTTTGACACCGGTTTTGGGGAGGATTGTGATGTCTTTGGAGATAACGTTTGTGTGAGGATCTATGCCGGGAGGAACGACGGCAATGCCGGCATATCTTTCGACGGTTCCGTCTTTGTGTACACGAAGGTAGGGAGGAACTTCATAGATTTGTGGATGGGTTGGATCCATTTTGGAGGAAAGAAAAGAGAGAAGAGAAAGATTTAAGAGTGAGTGAGTCAAAGGGTGTTTATTGATGGGGCTATTATTTAAGGACTTTGGTTGGTTTGTCTCAAAAGTCACAAGACAAGGACATCATGCATTTTTATTTAGGGAAATGAATGAATGTGGGGTCATATGAAATGTAGAATAAGTGGATGAGATGAGATGATATTTCTCTTATTAATATCTTCATTCGGTGGCAATAATTTCAATTTGTAAATTATATTTTTTTCCCACGCAAAAAATGTTTACTTTAAGACTTTTATTATAAAATTGATTTTTACCCATCTTTTATGATTTTATGAGGATAAAATTTGTCTTAGAGTTTAAATTTATATTTGATAAAATTTTAATATATGTTTATAAATGGAGACATATATCACCTTATGAGTTTGTCTTAAAAGATTGAGGTAAGCTCAATTTAAATTTTAAGTATTTGAGTCAATTCATTTTCGTTAGATTGTCTGTTATTAATCATCGCTATTAGACCATTTTAGTCGCGCTCCAAACGTTCAATCACATTGTATAAATGATATATAAACATGTGTTTATAAATGATCAGGTATACAGTTTTCTCAAAAAATAGTTTAGTAAAATTAAATTAAACTCAATCTAAAAGGTGAGTAGTATTTGTGACCCGTGTAAGATCTATGAGACTATGAACCTAATCAATGGAATAATATAAAGAAACTATATCATTTTTTTGATGAATTAAAAAAAGAGAACGATAAATAGTAATATAATTATTATTTAAAAGTACCAATTTATATTTTACAAAATTATACTTTTAATTCCTTAAACAATATGTCGCAGTTTGTAAGATCCATTAAAAAACTTATGAACCGCTTGTACATTTGTTTATATTAAGAGCTGCATTTGTCCGGAACCTCAAATATTTTTTTTATGGTAAAAAGATTGTTCATCTTAGACTTGAAAGTTCAAAGGAACATAGTGTCTAAACAAATCACCACCTTCATATTGTTTAAAATTAATGTAAAGAGTACTCTCCCGAGTGGTCTAAAATTTAGAACACATACAATAACTTTTAATTTTTTTATTTTTTTATTCATTTTGGTGGAAATATTATGCGGTCTGAAGCCATACAATAATGGCGTATAAATATGTACATGCTTTGTTTTTTGAGTGAATGTACATGTTGGTTGGAGTTGCAAAAAATATTAGAATGATTAAAGCATGCTTGATTAGTTTATTTAATAAACAATTTTATTTTTTTTAGGGAATTTAATAAAGAAAATTGTAGCCTGTTAAATTCGCCGATACGTAGGGTCCATCCTTTTACCCTTGGTCTCTAGTTCTTAAAAAAGAAAAAGAAGAAAAAAAAGGTAAACCATTTTAAATGTTGCGGCGTTTGTCATTTCAACTTTTTTGACCTTTTGTTTGTGGAAAAATGATAATTGTTGAACCGTTTTAAGGAAAAATACAAAAGTAAAAGAAAAAGTAAAAGAAAAAGTAAGAACAAATATTAGAGTGAAAGTTATCTTAAAAATTATAAGTAGTTGTATAAATATTATTTTTTATTTGTGTGTGACGAAATAAGTGATAATTTATGGTTGATAAAGATATTGATACATTTTACACACTCTAAATCTCAGACGTTATTTTATTACAATGGGATAAATGATTTGTTGATATCAAAATTTTGATGTCGAATACAACATTTTCTAATGTGTGTGTTTTTAAAATAAAGTAAAAAAGTGTATAAATCATAAAAAAATAAAGTAAAAATGAAGAAAGATAAAAAATAACACATGTGTTAGTTAAACACATTAGATTATGTAGCATTCACGTCGTTCAAAATCCAATTTAATCTCTACATGATTCTAATGGTTTGTATCCGACTAAATCGACTCAAGTGACTCTTTTGTGTAGGGGTGTTAGTTGGGGAGGGTTTTCGGTTAAGGGACTTTATCTCATCCCTAGTGTTCTGAAGTCTTGGGATCCCCTTCAGGTGAAGTTTTTTTTTTAGCAGTTGCTCCAAGATAAAGTGTCGACTCATCATAATCTTTTTGCTATAAGGGTTATTATGGATCTTAGGGTCATCTCATGTAATTTATGTAGGGCATCGATCAAATCGACTTGTCATTTGTTTGTTCCTTGCCCAATCTTTAGACAGGTGTGTATAAAATCTTCAGTTGGTTAAGTTGGGAGCTTGTGTTGCCTTCAAAGATAGGTATTGTCATTAGTTTGTTTGGGCTTGGGGTGGGAGGAAAATTAGATTAAGTCTTCTTTTCATTTCATATTTTCAGGCAATGTGATATTTTAACCTCAGTTTGTGGATATGATCAAATTCACTTTATGAAAATGGTTTTAACGCGGACACTCTGACCAATCATGTTCCTATTATGATTGGGGACTGAAACCTTTCAAGTGTTGGCATAGATAGAGATTTGTGGGATTATGGTATAAGGCTGTGTGACTTTGGGTGCTCCTGCTTTGTTCTTTTACGTGGCGTAGGCCATAGTTTCATTTCAACATACATAGGTAACTAGAGATAAGACATTAGAATATAGGACAACAAATGATCGTTAAAGAGAAAAAATCGTGTGACATATATTGGTTTGGTTCAGATAGGTTGATTTCATTTTCCAAAAAACCACTATATACCCAAACACTCATTGATATTTTAAAAATTAGACAATAGAGTTTTTTTTTTTTTTTTTTATTTT
>Ga0209282_1001442_pt1 | contig 13082 bp, 6 predicted proteins | sample Mtrugardesep15_FD_187529 | JGI IMG/M metagenome (GOLD analysis project Ga0209282, IMG submission 187529) | Root nodule microbial communities of legume samples collected from California, USA - M. trunc garden sep15 (SPAdes) (version 2) | ecosystem: Host-associated > Plants > Roots > Nodule...
AAAATGAAAATGAAGAAGTGCTTGACAATGGATACAATAAGTATGTATTTCTCGTTAAATATATCATTCAAAGTTTCATTAATACTGAAATTCCATAGGGATGCATAACATTAGAAAAGGTTTAGATGAATATGGCATGCGTGAATCTAGCTGCTAAGGTAAGACTCATTCCATGAGGGCATATGTGCAGAATATTTACCCGTATCCATGAGGTATGACCTAATCATAGCGAGCCTCTGGAATCCAATTCACCTAAAGTTTTGTGTATAAAGGAATATTTCTGCTACCGACGTAAGAATCTTGCTAATAGTAATCTTCAAGTACCTTTGTCGGTGCTAGCTGAGCTTTACGACCTACTATGCCATGGTGAACCCTTGAGATCCAACTAACTTAAACTATTTCTATTTATGAAAATAGTAAAGAACTTATGTCAGGTTTTTAAATAAGATGAGGGATGACTTGAACGAAATCACATTATATTCATTTGTTCCTGTCAAATTTATTAGAAACAAGTTATAATGATGGCATAATTTTAAACTAATGTTCGATGATAAATAATTTTTCAACAGATGACATTTTCAGGACTATTGAATGCGGTAGATGGTCTTTGGTCATGCTGTTGCGAAGAACACATTATTGTATTCACAACAAATCACAAAGACAGGCTTGATCCTGCTCTGTTAAGACCTGGTAGAATGGACAAGCAAATTCATTTGTCATATTGCAACTTTTCTGCTTTTAAGCAATTGGTTGTTAACTACCTTTGCATTACTCAACATGAACTCTTTGAAAAGATTGAAGTGCTTCTAGGGGAAGTTCAAGTTACTCCAGCTGAAATTGCAGAAGAGTTAACAAAGGATGTTGATTCTACGGAATGCCTACAAGACCTTATCAAATTCCTCCAAGCCAAGAAAATGATCAGGGAAGAGACTAAGAAGAATGAAGAAAATGTCAAAGAAAAAGATGAACTAGATAGAGAAAATATATAGGCCATGTTTGGTTCTGTACTATAAAACATTAAGCTAAGCTAATAATTAAGTAGATACTCTCATTCAAACTGACAAAGGGATATTTCAAGTATAAAATATCATTATTTTTTATGAGATTATGTCCAGTTGGGTCACTGACTAACTTGGAAAAGTGGCACATGCCACATTCCAAGACATTTCCATTCTATTAGGATCTTACAAATCTGCTAACTTATGTTTTTGTTATTAGATTCTCCCTTTCATGATCCACAAGCATAGGGGCTTCTTTCTAGCTATGCAAGAGTAGGAGTGTTCACGGATACGGGTGGATGTCGTTGAACTTTTTAATGTGTTAAATCTATAAGTGTTTTAGTTTTGTTCAAATGTTGAAATTTGAAATTATGAAATTTAGTCTAATTGTTTAAAATTTTGTAGAAAATAATGTCATTTTTTAATTTTGATTCTAAAAAATATTTTTGTTTTATGGTAAAATGATCAAACCTTAACCAATCTCATTCATCGTCAGTTTGAGTTGGTTCATGTTGAGATAAAAAATATTTATCTCTAAATTGATTTAAATTAAGAGATATAAAGTTAGAGATCTTAGATCCAAACCTAAACCAATAAAAAAAAACTAAACAAAATATTAACATTGCTTATTAAAAAAAAGAAGTATGTTTGTGCTTAAAAGTTACAACAAGTGGCATACCAAGTTTGATTGATTTAGTTTGTCTTTTGCAAAGTATGACCAACTTATATCAAACTGACTCATATTATAAATATTGAAATTCTGGCACGTAGTAAAGATGTTATTCACGATGTCAAAACAAGTGTGATGTCAAGACTTCGTCATAGCACAAGTAACAAACAATAGAAATGAACAAGAAATAAAGCAACACAAGATGTTTGCTAACTCCGTTCGATGCAACTTCACCTATGTCTGGGGGCTACCGAGCCAAGAAGGAAATTCACTAAAGTAGTATCAATTCAAAGCATACATAAAAACTCTCGGTCTACTAGCTTCTCACTTAATCACTACCCGTGCAATTTCTACCTATGACTCTCCTAGTCCTAGATATGAGAACCCCCGTTCACTTCCTCTTAATCACAGTCCCAGTGATCGTCCTTGTAATAATAACAAAAATGGAGACACTCTCCTAAACTAAGAATCAACTCGTGCTTACAAGTTTTGAGTGATTTCTAAGTCTTACAACTCAACTACAAAGTCCAACTCCAATATCAAGAGATACGAGAGTAGCTCACAAATAACAGACTAAAACCCTAATAGACACTTTTGCAAATGACGACTTCAGTAGTCAATTAGGTCTTGAGTCTTCCTTTATATAACCTGATTGCATAATGGGCTTGATGCACAAATCGGGCCAGACATCCAGCTGAATCACGAGATTTTAGCACAAATCTTCTGAAGCAGATCAGACGTTTTCTTAAATGTTGCAACAACATTCTAAGGAACACACTAAGTGCAAACCGCCTGACTCTGCTTCTAGAAACACGCTTTTTGGTCAACTCTTAACGCGAAATAAATCTTTAGAGAATATTCAGGAATCTTCACGTTTTAGATTGATCTTCAAGAAAGCGAAAAGACACGCTATGATGTCGTACCAACATGTTAAGACATCTCTTCTGACATCTTGCTAGACCTATTGTTTTAACAAAATGTAGCCAACACATGTCTACAAAACTAACAAATGTAATTTAGGAATTTAAAATATATATTATTTTTATTAAGTTAGAAGATCACTAAGTATTCTAAAAAAAACTATATGTTGAAATTTGGGGTCTAACTCATTCTTACAAAATCGACTTTTAAGGTGAGATGTCAAATCTTACCGATGTAGGACTAAATCCACCCTCACAAGGCAAGCAAACACGATGCAACTAGAGACCGATCACAATTAAGGTGAGATTACCAACACACCCTGTCACGCTCAAGGCAGGATTTCCAACATCGTACAACGCTTATCAATCAATATAAGTATAAATTTATATATAAAAGATTATTTAATAATAACCACATACATTTCGGATAAATTTATTACTTCAACAGTTTTATTTCGGATGGAGTATTAAGTTTTTGGTGAGATCCTTGGGGATCAGGCGATCTATAGGGTCATGAATGAGTGAGTCCAGTACCAGGACAACAGGTCATTATTGACACACGTGCTATTGGATATTAAGGGACCCTACCACTCTTCCTGTCAATTTTTTTGACAGTTTCTGTCAATTTATTATGACAGTTTCTGTCAATTATTTTAGAGCCATAAAAATGGATATCAGATTCTGGGACCCACAGAAACAAAGATAGAACATAAACATAGAACAATCAGATTCCTCCACAGCCCACATGCAAAAGTTTGTTACAACTCCAGTTCCTGGCACACAGACCACAGATTGCAAAATCCAAGAATGAGGAAAATTCATGGATCCAGATTTTATAGCGCTATCGTAAATTTAAGATCGAACGGCTCAAATTATACAATAATAAAATCAATTTTAAACCATTATTATCGTTGATTTAAATCAGAAGGTAGAGATTTTAAACTGTGCGACGCGATACATGCCCCGATGGCACACGATTTAGAGTTTGGTCTCATCAAAGTACATAGTTATTAATATTAAGAAACAAAAATAAACAAACAAATCAACACATGTTCTCCTATTTCACACATGACAAGGATTTATAGTCCTTTTCATACCAAGAACTCTACATGTGAAGATTTAGGAATATATATCACTTATAAAATAAAAAATTAAAGATGAATATTCAAGTTTCATAGCTTCAAATTGAGATCAAGAGAATCTCCCACTTCATGACCATTCTGAGTTCTGGATGTCTGTCCATTTTGTGTCTCTGCTGGTGGGATGAAGTTGTACATAGGTTGCCTTTGTTGTCTGACTAATCTGTACCCTGGTGGAGCATGGAATTGATCTTCCATATTTTCCTGTAGCATATAAAATAGAAGTTAAGAATGTGTTATAATGATATTAGCAAAATTGGTCTGACCCGTTATCCGACTCAATCAAATTACATCAATTTGGGTCGGACCAATTCGCTATCCGACTCAATCAAATTACTCATTAGCATTCTCTCATTTCCCTTAATTGCTTCCCCTCCAAGGCACACATTATAGAACTGTTCCTACTAAAAATATAAAAATATAACTGTCACCAATAATTTTGAAAGCATGTTTTTTTATCCAAGAACATATAATATAACTCTCACCAATATAATATAACTGTTCCTACTATATACTGTTACCTATAGCATTGCATTTAAGTTTTGTGCACCCCTAAAAGCATGGTAAAGAAATGGAAAAAAAAAAAAAAAACTATTTTAGCTAATGAGTGTTGCACAAACCTCAGGGGATTCTTTGTTGTTCAATGCTAGGGGTTTTGAAGGTTGAGATGAAGTAGGAGTAGGTGGAGCCAAAGTGAGAAAACTAGCATCAAAATCCTTAATCCCTTTATCTCTTCTCTTTGAGTTTGGATCAGAGTTTGATGCTGAACAGGATGGGGATTCTCTGCATATAATCAGAAACACATGGTGTGAGACGTATACTCCCTCGGGAATAATGAAATATAAGCAAAAATGATCCAAACGGTAAAATTTATATAGTCTAAAATCGGGAGGAGTAGTTATTATATTATTAAGACGCAAAAGGGCTTAAATTATTATAACTGAAAATAACCTGGAAGTTGAACTGCCAGCATCAAAATGAAATCCACTTCCCCTATCATATGAAGTTCTTGCATTTGTACTTATTTCACCAGAGTGAGGCATTCTATAATTCAATGCAGGGGCTTGTGAAAAATCCATGGAGAAAGGGTATGGCCTTTTCATGCCAGTCATCGTCTGCATAAAGTTCAAAACACCTTTACTAAATTTCATAAACTAATAAAAAGCAAATTCATGAGAAAAATATTTCCTATCAAAATATATGACATCAAGATTTCACTGAATTCATTGAAAACATGAGTGATTAAAATAAGATGTGAACATTTTAACCGAACGAGCAAAAATTTATAGTCATATAGATAATAAATGAGGAAATTAATAACACGGTTATTCAATAGGATTTGCCGCAGTCACAAATTCATCGCATGCAGTCAGCACACAGTGGCTGTTGGATCAACCGATTAAGATCAACAGTCCGAATTTCAAGCTCGGTATTTTAGAATTTAGAAAGAAAAAAATACAAAATCTACTCGTTTTCTACACTGATGTGTTTACTGCGGTAATTAGTGACCGCACCAAATCCAATTAAAAACTACCTTCTAATTAAATAACAAAAAAGTGATATGCACATCAAGGATTTTAAATGTGGTACGCAATCGCGAGTTTGGCCGTGACGTCAATGTGTTTGATGTCTCTTCGGCCATAATGTAAACACAATTATGGCTGCATCAGCCGTGCTTGACCACAATTTTAAGCAAAATCAAGGACTGTGACATGACATTGATCTAAAACCTCTGACATATACTAAAATACAGATCAAACAGAACTATGCAGATGGACTGTGAATTAGGTTAAGAGAAAATCTTGCAAGTAAAAGAAATACCTTCTCCCCCGGCCTCATCGGCATACCGTTGCTACTACAGTTTTGGTTTGAAGGGGGCTCAATTGGCAATTGAGGCACATGTGTTGATGAAGTTCCTGATATGCTGTTACTCACCTACATGTATCAAAAATCAAATCTTTCATAAGTACAAAATTCACAAAATGATACCAAATATAAACCAAATCATAAAAATTAACAAATAAAAACCATAAATTAAAGAAAATGTATGTTACCACTTGTGAAGAAGGTTGATGATGAAACTGTGGTGGTCTCTGGACCCAATTAGGCATAGGCCAAATTTGATTTGATTCAAAAGGAAAACTTGGTAGAAAGGGTAATCTATGTTGAACAGCAAAATTTTCCTTCTCAAAATCTAACTCATGAGAGTTCCATAACTTAGGTACATTTCCAAACATACCACTATTTGGCAATGGAACAGTACTAGGAGCTTTACCATCAAAATGTTGCATTGAAATTGAAGATCTAAACTCACCTAATGATGGTAAAGGTAAAGGCTTTGTAGAAGAATTTTGATTCACGAGATTAAAATTGGTAATTGGAAGAGGTAAATAGTTTGATATGGATGATGGTGATGTAGATGATGATGCAGAATTTGGTGATGGTAAAATTATAGTACCATCTTTCATTTGGTTTGAGAGATTATAATTTTTAATTGGAGGAGGCAAAAAAGCTGATATAGAATTTTGTGATGATGTTGTAGAATTTTGTGATGGTGAAATTACAACACCATCTTTCATGTGTTGCTCTTCAAGAATTTTTTCAAGCTGTGCTACACCAAGACCTCTTTGAGGAACCTTCCTTTGTCTTGGCCTCCTAGTAATAGATCTACCATTGATACAATTGTTTCTTGATTGATCTTCTTGTTCTTGAGACATTTTTGATTCATCTTCCATCAAGAAAGTTTTCAAGAAAGAAAAAACAAAAACAAAAGATACAACAACTATAGCCTAATTGTTTGCAATGACAAATGAATCAAGATGGAATCTTTAAGCAAAATTCAGAAACCCTTTGAGTATTTATAGAGAAAGATTAGAGAGTAAATTTTTTTTATTTAATTTTGATATCTAAAAAGCCTAAAATTCGGAACAGTATCTGAGACTAAAATCTAAAAGGGTTATTTTAAAAATTACCTAATAATCCAAAAAGCAAGGCAACAATTAAGCAGAAAAAAGTGTGTAGCTGAAGACTGAAAAATCTATAAGATTTATCTGAAATATGTTGCTTGTCTGAGATGACAACATAGTATGTGATATATAAAAATAAATTAAAAGCACTATATATTTTGAAAATTCAAACCATGGAAGCAAATCTAAAGTAACTATGAATGAGAGTAATATTCACTCATTTTTCGCCAAAGTTCTCGCTCCACTCTCCTTATTTTGTTCCTAGAGTTACTCTCATATTAACTTTCTTTCTGTCACACTCAAAATCCTAAGATGTAGTTCAAGTCTTTTGTGTAGATCACATTTCTCTCTCTAAATCATTTTTCTTAGTACTAAAAGTAGCTAAGAGACGGTTTTGGTAGTACTAGAAAGTGTCATCTTAGGTTGTTTGTTTCATTTCGGGAGTGGACCTTGGTTGGCTATTGGGGCCCAACTGTGGGTTCCACTTTTTGTGATACTTTATTATTTTTTTAAGGGAAAGTGATACTATATTTTATTTAGTTCTTTTTGGAAAGTGATACTATATTATTTTATTATTTTTAATTATTATTTTTTCATTATTATAGTTAAATATGTTATAAAGGCTATAATATGAAGCCCAAGTATTCTAAAACGAAGACGTACCCGTATCAGATATATATAAGATATCGATACTCCACAGATACACAATAATACTTATAAGATACGTATCCTAAAACATATGAGGGGTAGAAAAGTAAGACAATGTTAAGAAAATTCAATGGAAATATATATGATTCAATTTATATATGCATAAATAGAATTATTTCTCGAAGAACCACTTAAAATTATACTTTTCGTGGATGAAGGTAACGAGTGAGAGGATTCAATTAATCAACATTAAACAAAATTTGTGTTGAGTTTTTTTAATAATGCTTATGTTGATATCTCAACATATAAATGAAAATATAATATGGTTTTGAGAAAACTTTACATTTTTTTATTTTGATCACATGTATTATTTTAAAAAAAATTGTGACTTTTATAATAATATAATTATGAAGAGCAATTGGTGTTGGTTTTCTTCAAGTATTTTACATTCTTATAAGTTTTAGTATAAAATTTTGTTAACGTATCTTACCTATATCGTATCCTAAATTTTAAAATTTTCGCATATCTGCGTACCCGTATCGTATCGTACTTGTACCAGTATCAGGCATCCAGGCTTCATAGGGCTATATTGACACAAGTTTACTATATGTAACCACTATTAATACAATGTATCATATGAAGTCTGAATACTCCAAACATGGTGATGTATTCGTATTAGATACGAATCAAATACTGATACCCACATATTAGGAACAAAGGAAAATCAAAATATTTTATCAGCACAAGTTTCCTATGTATTTCTAAATCAAAATATTCTATCATATACATATAGGATACTTCACGGATGCACGTAGATATTTATAAGATACTTCACTGATATCAATCATATAAAAGATAAAGGGCACTGGCGGAGACACCATCCAGCAGCCCCGGACACTCGTCGGGGTTCAATGGATCTTTTCTTAATACCAGGCCAACCACAATAGCCCATTAACCCACTTAAAAGAAAAAGGGCAAACTCTAATATTTTTCCATTACGCACGCACAACACAACAAAAACCAGAAAAATGTCCAGGCTCTATAAAATTTCTGGCTCCACCACTTAATTGAAGGGTAAACAAGTTGGTTTTACAACTTTCACCACACTCACATGCATATTACATATGATTTATTTTTTTCATTTAACTGAACTTACTTGGTTTAGTTTGAATTTCAGACAAATAAAGGATTCTTTTAAGTACTCCATCTAGAAAAGGATAAACATGATTACTTATGTAGGTGGTTGCATGTTTTGTCAATGATTCTTTGATTATTAGAAATTATTGGGTGATATATAAAAAATATTATTTGAGAAAAGTAGCCCTTAAATGCGCTTTGCTCTTCAAAAGGGTTAGTCTTTAGAGTTATGTACATATGACGTTTTAGACCGAGCCTGAACCACCTCAGATTAGATGATATTATGCGAAACCAACAAAAAAAATGTTGCGTTTCAATTAATTTTACCGGAAGAAAAGGGAGAGAAAAATGAACTACACCGCTTCCCTCTCATCCGCAGTTGGAAAAAGTTTGCAGTTGAGGAGTCTCGATAGTTGAATGAGGATTATATTGTTCATATTCTAATTATATTGAATCTACTTTAAAATTTATACCAAAATATTTTATTTTTATTTTTATATTTTCATATAATGACCAAGGTTTACGATTGTGCGAATACAATAAACTATAACTATAGGGAACATGGTTTAGTTTCACGAAAGTTTAAATATACACACAACAACAATAAAACATTGTTTAAACAAAATAAACTTGAAAGAGTATAATAAATTGACTTATGACTTGTTGCTTTCATTTAACTAAATTGACTTGGTTTGGTTCGGTTTGATTTTCAGATAAGTAAAAGATTCTTTTAAGCACTTCATCAGGAAAAGAAATATGGATTACTTACGTAGGCTATAAATTATTGGGATATATATATAGAAAAAATTTATTATTTGAGAGAAGTAACCCTTAAATGCGCTTATGTTTTTCGAAAGGGTTAGTCTTTAAAGTTATGTACGGATGACGTTTTAGACCGAGATTCATCTCAGATTATATGATATTCAGCAGAAACAACAACAAAAAATGTTGCTTTTCATTTAATTTTACCGGAAGATGCTCTTTGAAAGGGTTACTCTTTAGAGTTATGTACATATGACGTTTTGGTCCGAACCCCGTCCACCTTAGATAAGATGATATTCCTTGATACGAACAAAAAAAATGTTGCTTTTCATTTAATTTTACTGGAAGAAAAGGGAGAAAAAAATGAACTACACCGCTTCCCTGTCATCTGCAATTGGAAAAAGTTTGCAGTTGAGGAATCTTGGTAGTTTTTTTTTTGGTCAAGAAACCTTGGTAGTTTAATTAGGATTATATTGTTCATATTGTAATAATGTGAATCTACTTTAAAATTATCTCAAAATAGTAATTACATAATTTTCATATAATGACCAAGATTTATGATTGTGCGAATAGAAAAAGCTAAACTGAGTTACATCTAACGTCATTATTACTATAACATCATGATGGACACTAATATGTTTTTTTGTTTTTTTTATCAAAATAATAGAAGTTGTAAACCAATTATTTAAAAAAAATTAAGTTTGTAAGGAAAGATAAAATAGTAATAGAAAAAGGTTAAGCGAAAGAAAAAATATTACACAAAAGCTTCACAGGATTCCATTTATGCGGATAGTACAAATGAACTTATTTGGCATAATCAGGTGCCCTTGAAGGTGTCTATTCTTGGTTTGCAATTGCTCCGCGACAGGATACCAACTAAATATAATTTGTTTAATCGCGATATTATATCTTCTGAGGCTGCATTATGTACGACGGCTTGCGGCCAGGCCAAAATGGCATCACATTTTTCCTGCATTGCGCCACTTTTGGTTCTTTGTGGCAGCTGGTCCGGTCTTGGTTAGGTGTTACATGAGTTGATCCTCACAGTCTTCGTGCTCATTTCCTACAGTTCACTCATTACTTAGGTGTTTTAAAAGCTCGTTGATCCTTCCTCCAGCTTCTTTAGCTTTTGTGCGTTTGGTTAGTTTGGAATGAAAGAAATAACAGGTTTTTTTAATAATTCTCATGCATCCATACCTGAGCTTATGGATAAAGTTAAGTTTCATTCATACCGGTGGTTGAAGGCTAATAAAGCCACATTTTTGTATGATTGTCATACATGATGATCAGAGCCGTTATATTGTTTGGGTATCGGTTGACCAATGTTTTGTAGTTATTTGATTGACAGATTGTACGTTTGAGGGATCTTCTTAGTACACCTTGTGCTAAGGAGATGCCTTTGGTTTTGTTAATATATACCATTTTTTATTCTTAAAAAAAGTATCTTTTCGTACGGAAGTGTGTGTGTGTATATATATATATATATATATTTGAAAATTTTGATTATTTAACTAAATAAATAAAGATTAAATTGTAAAAAACAGTTTATATAAAGGGTAAAATAGAAATTTAAAAAGCCAAACCAAAATTTATATCCCCTTTATAGATAATATAATATAAAAGAAAGAGTGTTACACAAAAACTTTGTATCTTTTAACATAAAATTATTTATAATTGCAAACTTTGGTTATTTTATTAATTAAATAAGGTTTGTTTAGACAAATGGGATGCAGATGGTAAACCAACTGCAATACATATATATAAATAAAAGGAACAAAAGAACAAAAGGAAAGAGAAAATACAAAGCAAAGAAAATAGAAACACATAACAAAGGGGTGTAAGACAAGCCTAGAGCAGAGAAAATAAAAAGAAAAACATAACAAGAGGAAAAAAAGCAAGAAAATAAACTAACTAAAAGATGCTCATTGAATTATTCTAGTTTCATACTCGTGGACAGGGGCAGAGTCCTTTACGCCCACATGGAAAAATTAAAAATTAACAATTATAGGTCTATTTTGCAGGATTTTAAATAATTTTGGAACGATTTTAGTTTTTGCCAAATCCAAATTCCATAAAATGGTTTCGTGGCCCACTTGAAAAAATTAAAAAAATTAAAATTATAGGTTGCCATACTTATACTTGGCCGGTTATAGGAGGTATATAGACCTTCTAGTTTGTGGGTGTTTCAAATCTCCCTTATATTGTTGGGTCAACTTCGTCTAATTAATAGTTGTGCTATAAAACAAACAATTTCATAATTTATAACAGTAATAAAATATATAATCAATTTTCTTTAAGTACCCACTCAAACTTTTTAGTCAAACTCATCAAACCTTTTTTTTGCGTTGTGTTGCACGATATTTAATTAACGAGAATGCTCATGTGTCAATAAAATCACTTAACACATTGTGATAGATGCGAACACTAATGCATGCTCTATTGCAATAGTGATTAGCAGTGTTGTGATGGTGATTAAGAGAGGTTTTGCGGCAAGTGGTTTAACCAAGGAGAATGATGATAAGGTTGTTATCGGTGTATCATATCTTCAAAGCAAAATCATTAAGCAAGTATTAATGAACAATCAGGTAGATTGATCTTGCCAGACTTTTCTTCACGGAAGATTGATGTTTAAGAAAAGGGATATCCCTCTCACTTTGGATGACTTGTATAACAATCTAAACAATTTTTGGAAAGTGTTTGGAAAATGATATAATCCAAACAATCTTTGCAAAGTGTTTGGAAAATGATCTCTCACACCTTTTGGTAAGGGGGTTTTATTTTCATTTTTTCATCTATTGAAGGTTTATGTGGGTTTCTTGTTGTTGGGTGACTTGTATGCCAACTCGGATACGACGTGGTACACTAAATGTTCAATGTTGGATTAGGATTCATGGTCGTCCTCTTGAATATTGGAGGCCTGAAATTATTTTACTGTTGCAAGGGATATTGTAATTCCTTTAATCATAAGCCCCTAGCAGGGAAAAAAAACTTATATATTTTGCTAGAATATTGGTAGATCTTGATCTTTTGGATTTTTTTGTCTAACTTTATTTTATCAAATACTTATAGGATATTTGATGAATACATGTGAATACTTATAAGATACTTCACTAATATCAATCATATAACATACGAAGGGTAAAAAAAAAAAATGAGACAATATTGTAAAGATTTAATAAAAATGTATGTCAGTCAATTTAAGATTTGAATCAGTTAAATTGTCTCTTAATGAGTCATACTTAAAAATTATGATTTATGTGGATGAATGTAATTATAGAGGAGATTGAATCGGTCAACACTAGACAAAACTAATTTTAAGTTCTTTTAGTGATACTTTCATTAATATGCTACCATACCATAGGAATGAAATTAGATTATGATTTCCACGAAAACTCCGCAGGTTATATTTTTTATTTTAGTTTATTAAATTGCGAGCTTTATAATTATATAATTATATATTAGTGATGTATAATCAATGCACATTGCTTTCATGTATGTTAAACATGGAGTAAATTTTATTATAAATTTGTCAAAAAAAGTTTTATTGTAGAAAAAGTTGTCACATCATGAATTTGACCAATACTCTTTCGTTTTTATAATTATTATCATTTTACTGAAATATTGTTTTTTTAAGTCAGAATATCAACAGAGGATAACAAATGCAAAAATGATAAACTTGAGAGATCAAATTTAAACAATTGTTAAACTTTGTGGGACAAAACCTAGTAGTTGAAATTTAGGAGTCAGAATTATACTATTGTGAAATTTAGAAGACCAGAACTGTATTTAATTTTTTTATAAAGTATTTATTTGTCATTAAAATTACTATAGTTGAACCATGA
>Ga0209282_1001444_pt1:10000-13073 | contig 13073 bp, 7 predicted proteins | sample Mtrugardesep15_FD_187529 | JGI IMG/M metagenome (GOLD analysis project Ga0209282, IMG submission 187529) | Root nodule microbial communities of legume samples collected from California, USA - M. trunc garden sep15 (SPAdes) (version 2) | ecosystem: Host-associated > Plants > Roots >...
GATTCGATGATTCACTGAATTCTGCAATTCACATTACTTATCGCATTTCGCTGCGTTCTTCATCGATGCCAGAACCAAGAGATCCGTTGTTGAAAGTTTTGATTCATTTTGTAATGATTCCACTCAGACATGCTAAAATAAAAATCTAGAGTTTGGGTCCCCCGGCGGGCCGCCTGGTTCCGGGGTGTAAAGCCCGGGGCGAGAACCCGCCGAAGCAACGGTTGTAAATGGTATAAGTTCACATGGGGTTTGGGAGTTGAAAACTCGGTAATGATCCCTCCGCTGGTTCACCAACGGAGACCTTGTTACGACTTTTACTTCCTCTAAATGACCGAGTTTGGAGAGCTTTCCGGCCCTGAGTGGTAGTTGCCCACCTCTCTGGGCCAGTCCGGACGCCTCACTGAGCCATTCAATCGGTAGTAGCGACGGGCGGTGTGTACAAAGGGCAGGGACGTAATCAACGCAAGCTGATGACTTGCGCTTACTAGGGATTCCTCGTTGAAGAGCAATAATTGCAATGCTCTATCCCCAGCACGACGGAGTTTAACAAGATTACCCGGGCCTTCCGGCCAAGGGAGTACTCGCTGGCTCCGTCAGTGTAGCGCGCGTGCGGCCCAGAACATCTAAGGGCATCACAGACCTGTTATTGCCTCAAACTTCCATCGGCTTGAGCCGATAGTCCCTCTAAGAAGCCGGCGTACTGCCAAAGCAATACGGGCTATTTAGCAGGTTAAGGTCTCGTTCGTTATCGCAATTAAGCAGACAAATCACTCCACCAACTAAGAACGGCCATGCACCACCACCCACAAAATCAAGAAAGAGCTCTCAATCTGTCAATCCTCATTGTGTCTGGACCTGGTGAGTTTCCCCGTGTTGAGTCAAATTAAGCCGCAGGCTCCACCCCTGGTGGTGCCCTTCCGTCAATTTCTTTAAGTTTCAGCCTTGCGACCATACTCCCCCTGGAGCCCAAGCACTTTGATTTCTCGTAAGGTGCCGAACGAGTCAATAAATAACATCGTCCGATCCCTAGTCGGCATAGTTTATGGTTAAGACTACGACGGTATCTGATCGTCTTCGATCCCCTAACTTTCGTTCCTGATTAATGAAAACATCCTTGGCAAATGCTTTCGCAGTAGTTAGTCTTCAATAAATCCAAGAATTTCACCTCTGACAATTGAATACTGATGCCCCCGACTGTCCCTATTAATCATTACGGCGGTCCTAGAAACCAACAAAATAGAACCGCACGTCCTATTTCATTATTCCATGCTAATGTATTCGAGCATAGGCCTGCCTGGAGCACTCTAATTTTTTCAAAGTAAAAGTCCTGTTTCCCCGCCACACCCAGTGAAGGGCATGGGGTTCCACAGAGGGAAAGACCCGGCCGGACCAGTACACGCGGTGAGGCGGACCGGCCAGCCAGGCCCAAGGTTCAACTACGAGCTTTTTAACCACAACAACTTTAATATACGCTATTGGAGCTGGAATTACCGCGGCTGCTGGCACCAGACTTGCCCTCCAATTGTTCCTCGTTAAGGGATTTAAATTGTACTCATTCCAATTACAAGACCCAAAAGAGCCCTGTATCAGTATTTATTGTCACTACCTCCCCGAATCGGGATTGGGTAATTTGCGCGCCTGCTGCCTTCCTTGGATGTAGTAGCCGTTTCTCAGGCTCCTTCTCCGGGGTCGAGCCCTAACCCTCCGTTACCCGTTGCAACCATGTTTGGCCACTACCCAAACATCGAAAGTTGATAGGGAAGAAATTTGAATGAACCATCGCCGGCGCAAGGCCATGCGATTCGAGAAGTTATCATGAATCACCAAGGAGCCCAGAGGGCATTGGTTTTTAATCTAATAAATACATCCCTTCCGAAGTCGGGATTTTTAGCATGTATTAGCTCTAGAATTACCACGGTTATCCAAGTAGTAAGGTACTATCAAATAAACGATAACTTATATAATGAGCCATTCGCAGTTTCGCGGTATAATTGCTTATACTTAGACATGCATGGCTTAATCTTTGAGACAAGCATATGACTACTGGCAGAATCAACCAGGTAACTATCGTGTGCCGGGGTTGGCCACCAGCGCCGTGAAGCGCCGGAGAGACAAGTTACTGGGTGGCGACGGTGAAGTCGCGCCTTTCGCAGTGAGGTCGGCAGGGCCAACAACACCGCTAGGGCAATCCGCTTTCCCCCTCTAAATTCCCCAGGGCGTCCGTCCGCCGCACCGAACCCGCTATGGGAGGTGTGGCTTAGGGGCCCCAAGAGGAGGACGCAGCACGCCGCTTCTACCATTCCGGTGTCCGCGGCGAGAGGTTACCTCCCGTTGCTCAGGTTTCAGGTCTAGCCAGCGGCCAGTCATCCACAGAGCCCATCTGCTAGCGGTCCAGGCAAGCCCGGACTGCATCTACACAGGCATCCCCAGTACGCTGTCACGCCGGAGCGTGCAGTTTCGTGGAGGTCGACGACCACTATGAACCCCCCGCTGCCGAGGCCGGAGCCTGCAAAGCTGTACAGAGGGACACGCAGTGGAAGTCTGCAAGATCTGATACTGAGAGGTTGCTCGCCCGGTTTGTCCTCACCCTTTCAGGCTCGGCCGGATTTGCTCCCTTCTCATATACCCTCCGAGACCGTTTTAGTGGGCCGCACGCCAGGACTGCCTCGTGGGCCACTTTTTATTTTCCGCAAAATTCATTTGTATGGGAAAACAAAAAAATCGACTCACGGCCACCAAACCACAAAACCATTTTGCACGCATTTTTTCAAAAGTGCATATACCAGCTATTTCGACCAAGGCGAATCCGATGGTGGTAGTCCCGTCGTCATGCGAGGTCCGTGGCGGCCGTGAGAGGCGATTGAAGTTGGCTACCGGGTAGACCACTTCGAGGGTGAGGGTTGCCTACCCTAGACCCGACTCTGGCCTACCCTAGACCTGTCCTTCAATTCAAGCCGGATTGACGGATTTGGCGAACCTACCCTGAACCTGGTCACCTACCCTACACCACCACATTCTCTACTTATCCCGCCCTGGACGGCCGCACAGGAGCCCGACCAACACATGGGTGGTA
>Ga0209282_1001446_pt1 | contig 13068 bp, 12 predicted proteins | sample Mtrugardesep15_FD_187529 | JGI IMG/M metagenome (GOLD analysis project Ga0209282, IMG submission 187529) | Root nodule microbial communities of legume samples collected from California, USA - M. trunc garden sep15 (SPAdes) (version 2) | ecosystem: Host-associated > Plants > Roots > Nodule...
AATATATTTTGTTGAAAGATAATGTGCAAAAGATAGAAACACACTTGCTCAATGAAGAAGAAGTAGAAACAAGCTAATCTTCAATAACTTGCAGCTCAAGTTACTAGTTTACATAGTAGTTAGAACTCATAACAAACTTGATGAGCTGTCAACAAGTTAGTTACTATCTAGTGTAGATCAGTACATGATAGCTTATACTACAGCTTCATTTGTAAACTCTATATAAGGTTGTTGTAGTTTCCATTACAAGCTAATGAAATAAATCATTCACTTTTTCACATTTTTCTCTCTTTTGATTCTCTTTTATCATCCATGTTCATCTTCTCAATATATTTGAATAGAATTTTCCGTGGCTAGAGGTTCTTTTTTCATGTTGTATTATGGTTGTGTAGTTATTTTATTATAGTGTTTTTTTGAAGGAAAAAACTATTTTCTATCACTTACAATTATAATATCTAAATATTATTTACTGAATGTGTTGGTGAAATAATTTTATTTTTTTTAGTTTTATTATTACTCATAGTAATAAATATTGATTATTTTTTACTATAAATTGTAAAAAATTAGGATGATCTTATAAAAATGAAATGATGTTTTTTCTTATTAAATTATATATATATATATATATATATATATAATATGGAATTAAATTATATAAATGTCAACAAATAATATTTTAATTAATAAAAATGATAATTTATAGATTTAGAGAGTATATGTGGCAGTATACTTCAATTTTTAATGTATCATAGAAATTCCTCTATACATTTAGGTCTTTAATTTTTTTAGGGTGTCTTTGATTAATTATGCACAAAATTGACATAGGATAAACCGGTGGGAGCAAGACATTTTTTAAAGTGGGGTCGCATAATAAAACATCATATAATTAACAAAAGAAAATAAAACAAAGTGGGGCAGCTTCCCCCTACCATAGATCCATCCGTGCATGTTCCATGACGTGTGTTTTTCTTTTCTTTTCTTTTTCTAAAACGCATTTCTGGACCTTGAATTTACAAAACTAGCGATTTTAACATAACAAGTTTGAAAATTGCAGTTTTAGCCCCACAACTATCACCTCATTTGCAAAATTGTGGTCGTCCCTGATTTTGACTTGGTTAAAGCTGATGTGACATATTTTTTATTTAATTTTCTTTTATTAGGTGGATATTATTGAAAGTTAAAATATGGCGGCTCTAAATATTAGTTTTAAAAATAAAAGAAATAACATTAAAAGCTGAGAAGTCGCGTGACACAATCTCAATCAAATTGGAAATTAATGTTCTTTATAACAATTACTTATTTTATTATCTTCTTAATAGATTGAAAAAGGTTACAAAAGAAGAAGATTGTTCGATCTCCAAAGGGTAAATCGAAAGCGAAGAACACAAATTCGAAAGTGATCATGAATGTGAAGAAGACGGATGGAAGAAGATGGTAGTGAAGAATATGGTACTAAAAAAGACCGATGCCAAGAAGATGATGGGTGACGCAATTTTGCAGGAAACAAATATATGTGATGGAAACAAGCACACAGCTATGCGTGATGGAACAGGACGTAACAAAGGAGAGAAAGGAAATGCAAAAGGTTTTGAATCGGATGAAGAGGAAAACGAAAGGCAAAGAATCTGTAACAAAAACATAAACAATAGAGATTTCTGGAAAAGGGAAGAACAAATCAAGAAGAAGAAGGAGCAATGGAGATTTGGGTATGGAAGAAGAAAGAAGCCAAATCCCTAACATATGGAGAATAAGAGAAAAAGGAGAAATGGAGTTTTTGCCCGTTAAACCTAAATTTTATATTTTATATTTTTGTTAAAATCCACGTAGGCGGCCTATATGTGATGTAGGAAAACTGGCGACACGTATTGAAGACGAAGTGGCGTGCAAGAAAGGCTCACTTGAAATAGTGTAGATTTGATATTCGGTGTCAGATTAACTCGAATTATACCTTTTCAGAAAGCCCCGGACCTCACAAGCATAACACATTGATTTGCCATGACGTAGGGGTGAATTTAGCTATTCAAAATCATCTGAAGGCCCAAATCGCATTTTTATTATTATTTCAACAAATTTATTATTTTCTGTTTTATTTCAGTTTGTTATTTTTAGGCCTATTAGGGTTTGTTATTTCCCTTCTATTCAAACAGAGCTTTCGCAGCCTAAGAAGCACTTTTTCATTCAATAAAATTATCGAGAACTTTTCCCAATTCTGGTGGATTCCGAAAACCCTTATTTGACAGATTTTTCCCTTGCAACTTATCAGTTTATCCTTTAAGTTTAGTTTTAGCTAATCTGTGCTTCCGTTTTGCGTCAATATGTCAGTTTGTTTTTAGAAAAACGCACGACTTCATCTTTGACCAAGTCAAAATAAAAAAGGGTCACGATTTTGTAAAGAATATGAAAGTTGGAGACTAAAACTGCGATTTCCAAACTTGGACGACCAAAAAGTTGGTAGAGATATCTCATCAAATGTAGATCAAAATCGCTAGTAAAAAAAAAGTCATGCAAATTTTTGCCATAAGGGCACATGTTAAACAACCCAAAAAAAGAAATATTTCTTAATTCTTGTGCATTCAATTAATTAGAAGTTAAAAAATTAAATTCAATGCACGAATTCCAACAATTTTTTTTTACATTTGACTCATTAATTGGTGCCTTAAGGGCACAAGTTAGCATTTTCCTAAAAAAAACATTATATCACGTTATTATAGATGTGATGAGATATATCCCTCCTAAAAGATATTTATCCCTACCAAAAAAAAAAGTGATGAGATATAATTAAATACACGCGTAAAATTTTACGTTTATAAAGAGTCTAGTTAACGAGTGTCCACAGTTCACTCTTTAAACATCCCAAATTTAGCAATTCTTTTTTAAAAAATCAACTATTACAATTTCCAATGTGCATTGAATACATCATTTTTTATTAAAAAAAAAAAAAAAACTTACCATTTAAAATAGTTAAAGAGTGCCCTCAGCGCACACTTTAACATTTCCCTAATAATAATCAATACAATATACAAATTTTACTATTACTTTTCATATGGATCACTTTTGATCAAAGAAATAAAATATGGACCACATTTTCCAACCCTACCTTATTTTTAAGGAACCCTACATTTCCAACAGCCATACTATGGTTTCACTCAATTTTGAAAACGCAATTTTTTAATGGTATACTAGTGAAAAGACGATGGACACTCACGTGTCTGTTTTTTGGCTCTTTTTATTACGCCAACGTTTAAAAATTATGAACATTGTTTTTTTTCTTTATGAAATTTTGATTTTGATTAAAAGTATAAATATAAATGTTTTTTGCTTTCAAATTATAACAAATCAAACTAACCATTATTATCTATTTCAGTGACACCAACAATATAAAAAAAAATCCAATTTTTTTTAATGACAAAAACCATATATATATATATATATATAAGTATTGTGTTTGTTACACTTTTATTTTAATATTTGAATCTACTCTTATCTATTTATTACATGTGCTATTTGTATTAAAAGTTTAGAGTAATTTTAAAAAGAAAAAAAGTATGTCCAAAAGAACCAAAACATGTTATTTTCTTTATATATAGTATAGAAAAAATACACAACTTAACACACCCTTCTAGCACAAGCTAATAATTAATCTCCTTTCACATTGTTACTAGCAACCTCTACTTGAAGTTTCACTCACAAGTTTTCACATGGATTTGGATTTTTACATGGATTTTGAAGACTACTTTCCATCCATGGTTGCTAGTTTAGGAGCAGAAGGGTTTATAGGTGAACTTTGCAACGGGTTTCATTTGCTTATGGATGTCAACATGGGTCTTATAACATTTGAGAGTTTGAAGATGAATTGTTTCATGCTTGGCTTGGAGGTGAGGGACGAAGAGCTCATGTACATGCTAATGGAAGGTGATTTGGATGGAGATGGTGCTTTAAATCCCATGGAGTTCTGCATTCTCATGTTTAGGTTGAGTCCATGTTTAATGGATGGACCTAAAATGTACACAACTCATCAAGGTGTGGATCCAATGCTAATGTGATGACCCTCTTCTATCTAACTCTCTTTTGGATAGCTTTTTCTCTAGAATTTAATTTATATACACGGTCAATTTAAAGATATTTTACATTGTTAATTAATCATGACCGTTAAATTACTTAAAATATTTGACTTTAATTATGATTATTACTAAAATTGTATAATTGGTTGTGATTTGTTGCAGTGTAAAACATATTGCTCCCTTCGATCTTGAATATAAAAAAAAAAATTAAACAAAGTAAATGTATCTGATTCTGATTCTTAATCAGATACATCAACTTTATTTGACTTTTTTACTTGTATTTGAGATCGGAGTAGCACATTAACAGTGTATTAAAATTAAATTATTCTCTCTATTTCTATTGTTTAATAAAACATAACCTTGTATCCATAAGAGAATTGGGAGCTAGAAGTTAATTAAATTATTCTCTCTATTTCTCTAGTTAGAGTCTTTTGTAATCCAATGTTTTGTAACTTTCTTTTTCTTTGTTTCAAATGTAACCATGATTAACAATTGCTTTGATTTTATTATTATTTTCACGGAATTAATAACTGCTTTATGTTTCGTAAAGTAGTTATGTTGGATGTATAGTATACCCATTGTTAGGTTACTAAACAATTGACCCAATCTTTAAAAAAAAAAATAGATCAAGCAATTAATGACCTCTATTAAAGACAAATTAATTAGAAATTTTGGCTAACCATAAAATATCTCATTTTTATGTATCGCATGATGCATGCATGTACTATTATAATTTGCCTAATGAACTTGATAAGTTCTAGCAAGCTATTATTGTCAAAAATAAAAAATAAAAGTTCTAGCAAGGTTTTGGTGGACGACAATTGGTGTTTTGGTTTTTGTACGCTCTTCCTTGCCTTCTTCGAAAGTGGCAACTGTTAAATGAGTTCATTTATGGTAAAGTGCAACGTGAATACTCCATTCGGTCACTATTATAAATAAAAATTGACTTTTTACATTTATTTAATAAACGATGTATGTGTTCGATATATAAATTACATACATCATTTATTAAATGAATCTACAAAATGAATTTTTGCTTGTAATAGTGACCGAAGGGAATATTAAATTCAACAAATCTATACATATCATAGGACAGGTTCTGTCACCTTGTAAGAACATGAATAACAACATCTTACCAACATTTTCACATGGAGAATACAACCCTAACCAGTGTCTTACCCTAAAAAAAACATTTTCACGTGGAGAATTCAACCCTACCCTCCAATTGCTCCACGATTAAAGACTTGAAGAAAAAGATTCATTCCAGGACTGTCAAATTGATCAAACAGCCAAGTGTCAGATAAAATATAGTATCACTTTTAAAAATTACTCAAAAATAAAAGTTAACAAGTGAATTTATAGTTCGAGAGTTAAAGCACTTTCAGTTCTTCAACAAGTGAAAATATTTTTCAGGGAAATACTCACTTGTTATCTTAAAAATTATGTATTCTACTTTGTAAAAGTTGGAAAAGTGTTTTTTTTTCAATATAAAATTTGTTTTTTCTTTCTAATTTAAATTCTTTAACTAATGCCCTAGGGGCATTGGGCATTGGTTAGCATGACTATTTTTTATTTTTAAAATATTTGTTCATATTAACTTGCTAATAAGAAGATATGAGACTCTTGAAATGACTTATTATGATGGGCATAAGATAAAATGCTAGATAGGGATAATGTATTTATGGAAATAATGATAACTATTATTGTCACATTTGTTTATTCTTCTGGAATGTTTAAGTTGTGTTGTTTTGGATAAGAAATCTCAAAAGGGGTTTTGGTTAGTTTGGTACACAATGATTTGGGTGCTTTGGAAAAAGCGTAGCGAAAAGTGAAAGAAATTGTAGATAAAGGTCCTATTGGCCTTGTAGCTTGATTAGATTGAAGGTGATGTTGTGTTTGTTTTATGAATGGTATTGGTTCCTGAGTGATTGTTTTAATCAATAACGTTGTGGGTTTTGGGTAGCGGATGCTGTCGTGGGGGCGGCCTGGCGGGGTCTATTGTTGATGTTAGTTGCTGCTGCGTTGTCTTTCATTTGGCTCTTGGCTGCTGCTGGCGTTTTTTGGCTTGGCAGTTCCTTCGCCGCAGTCTCTGCTGCAAGCGGAGGGGTTTTTTGTTCAACCAGGTCTCTAGAGCCGTTGTTTATGATTTTTTATTGCTGTTTTGCTGCTGTGTTTGTGGCTGCCCTGGGGTTTTGGTCTGGTTTACACCGGCAGTGTTTCTGCTGTATCTGTTGTTTTTGCTTTCTTTTGGCTATATATTGACCTGTTTTTTGCTCTTTGTTTCGATGGTATTAGCAGCGTTGTCGAGTCCATTTTATGGTTGTATGAGTTTCGGGTGTTCTGCCAATATACGACACTTGTTGATTTATTTTGGTTTTGTGGCTAGCTCTGCGTGTCTTGTGCTTGCTATATGCAATACTTTGTTGATTCAAAAAAAATTATTGACATTTTTATTGGTTTCAAAAAAATACACAATTGTTTACTTCATAAATCTATTATCTATTTTTTGACATGTTAAATTAAATTAACCAAAATTTTAGAAAATGTAAACATAAAATGTTTTCATAAAGTAAAGAATACCTAAATTTTCTATTTTTAGGATCCAAAACTTTTTGAGATAACTTGTTAAACAATGTTGCAGTCTTGGATGACAAGTTTGAACACTTAGACACAGTTGCATTAAATTAATATTGAGAGTAGTTTGGTCTGTCTCCTTTTTTTTTTGAAGGAACAAACTAATAATGATGTCATTTTATTATTAGACATTCCCATCTTGTGCATATATAATAACATGTAAAAGTATTTTCTCATATTTCTATTTTTATACAAACAAATTCGCAACAAGATTTACTAAAAAAAGTTCATCAACCGTAAATTTTTCAACGATAGAGAACTTTATTGGGTGTAATTTTGCTTTCATGAAATAGGGAACGTGTAAAGCATTGGGCACGATATTTTCTTGGTCAGCTGCCTAGCAAATGATTCATCAGTGTCATCTCTGCAATTATTCTGTAACGGTAAGCAGAGTTTTGTACACATTAATGTTGTAGCTAGACATTATCAATGAATATTTACTAACCCAAAAAAAGGAGAGATGATTTGTGTCGCATGTGTACGGATTTCTGAGATAAATATCTGTCATTTGTACTATATGATATTTAAATAAGTGTTTTATGTCTTCCTTCTACCTCTTCCGTTTGGTGGACGAAACTATTATAAGTGGTGAATTTAAGAGTGAGTATCTAATAGGTACTCTTGTTTAGGAGAAAAAAATTGGAGGTTTTTTAAGACTTAGGGTCTCACTTAAAACCCTCATTTTTAAATGGATTTCACAATATTTTTTATTAAAATAATATATTTTATTTTTGGCCTCTTAATTAATAAAAGTTATATTTTGGTCCCTTAAATCCATCTATGTCTGCCATTTTGGTCTCTGCCTATAAGTTTTAACCTTTTGATGATTTTAAAACAAAATAGAGTCTTGGATGACACAAGACCAGGGGCGGTTTCACCGCCCGGCGACCCCGGGCTCGATTGATAATTTTTGCACATTAGACATAACCTAAAAGCCCATTAACACACTTACAAAAAGAAAAATTTGGACAAAATCGAAAAATTCCCACATGCAAAAAGGCCTCGGAAAAGACATTTACCTCCTAATTTTATTTAGCACACTATTGACGAGTTCATCTCTCCTATTTTAACGGGTTAATTGTTCAAATTGACCATGTAATATACATTAATTATGTTTGAAAAATGACTCTGTAAAATACAAAACATATATTCTAGCATTGTAACTTGAATTTCTTCTTCTTTCAAATAAAAAAAAAACGTTAATTTCTTCTTATTTTTGACCACCCTTTAATATACGCATAGCCTAAAAATGTGACCTACAAATTGAATTTTTTCACTATTTTTTTCATACATGTTTAGCACATTAAAATATAGCTTCACACAAAAAATTAAATTTCTTCGACGACCAGGGATAAATTAATTATGAATTTTTATTCCCTCATTATTATGAATTTTTTAAACAATTTATAATTAATTTGTATCTCGTTTAAAAACTACAAAATTTCATTGTGAAAGTTCTTATCATGTTATAATTATGCCTACAAAATTATGGAACTAAATTTGACTTGTGAGTATACGCTTATGCGGAACAAAATTTCAATTTTGCATGTTTTGGTTGAAAAATCAAAATAAATTTAGACGACTTCGAAATGCTATGAAACTTTACAAATCATTTTTATGTATTTGTATAGATGTCTCTGCAAATAATGAGCCCAAAATTCGATTTATAGGTCGAGATTTCCGTTGCTTTGTTTTTTAAGTTTTTGACACTTTAAAAATTCATAATTAATTTGTCGTTTGTCGAAAATTTATATTTTTTTTTTGTGTAAAGCCATATTTTAACGTTCTTAACTCACCTCTAAGAAATCATGAAAAAAATTCAATCTCTCATTTGCTTTTTTTGACTTCGCATATATTACAGGGTTATAAATAATAAAAATCTTGAATCACATGATCAGAATACATTTATTTAATTACAGGGTCAATTTTCAGAAATTTCACATATATTACATGGTCAATTTCAATTAATAACCCTATTTTAAATTGTATTTTTGTTGACAAAATTAAAAACCTCTTTTATTTCGATTTATGACTGTTTATATATTATGTCACATATGAATTTATGATAAAAATTTTGTCCAAGCTCCATAAATTTTCGGACTCCGCCACTGCACAAGACCATTGTATCTTACAATGAACCACAAACACAATGTTTTTTCATCTTCTTCCTTCTCTTTCTTCTTCATCTTCATAACCTTCATAATCAACAACACCAACTTCTCCATAAACCTACTTATCAAAACATCATCCACAATCTTTTTCTTCACATCTTCAAATACCATATACACACAATCATATTTCAATATATTAAAAAAGGGCAAAAATCAATTATTCAAAAAAGATAAAGAAACTGTGAAGCAAAATTAGGGAACCAAGTTGTGAGGTAAGAACACTGAATCGCTAGGAAAAAATGAAAATGTTGTTCCCTACATAACATTCCACTGCTTTGAGTTTCTGAAGCCATTAACGATTCACTAAAATGAACACTATTTCACCGTTGAACGAAGCTTAACTATAAATAAAAGTAATTTCATTTTCTGGGTTTATGGAGAAGTTGTTGTTGCCTTGTTGGTAATGATGGTGGTGTAGTGTAGTGATAAGATTATTTGTTGTTGTTTTTGTGTTGATGAATTTATGAATTTGTAAATTAAAGATTAAATAATAATGAGATTTATGGGTTTTGGAAGAAGAAAAGATGAAGATTGAAAAAAAAAATTGAGTTTTTAATTTCTAGGTTTGAATATGCATGAAGTTATGAAGATGAAGAAGAATGAGAAGGAAGAAGATGAAGAAAATGACAAAATATTGTGTTTGTGGTTCATTGTAAGATACAATGGTCTTGTGTCATCTAAGGGTCTATTTTGTTTTAAAATTATCAAAAGGTTAAAACTAACGGTTATGGATTAAAATGGCAGACACAGATGGATTTAAGAGACTAAAATGTAATTTTTATTAATTAGGAGACCAAAATAAAACCTACAAATTAATTAAGGGACCAAATATGGTATTAAGCAATATTGGAGGAGGGAAATTGTTTTTTAGCATGTTGACTAGTTGAGGCCATATCTACTAAATTTTGTATTCAATTTCCAAAGACTACTTGTTGATGACAATACAGGGTTTTAGAGAGAATAACAAAGAAGACCGCTAGAATTTCATATAATTACAATGACATAATATAATAAAAGTTACAAGCAAATATATAGTAAAATTTAATGGACTAAACTAATAACTTAGAAGCTTAAAAGGACAGTAATTTATGGGTTAATAGTGTTTTTGACCTCTGTAATATAGTGCACTTTTGGTTTTAGCCCCTGTAAAAAAAAATTAGATTCCACCCTTAAAAATGAAGATTCTTCAGGATTGGCCTCCGACCCTATTGAGTCAACAGAATCTCCTACGTGGCAGTGACGTGTCATTTTTTTCATTTTTTTTACCATGTCACGCGTGTAAATAACTTTCCACGTCATTTTTTACTTTAAAAAAACTGAAAAATTTAAAATTACAAAAAAAATGTTTTTTTATTAAATAATAAAAAAAACATTTTTTTAAAAAACGAAAAAATCATTTTCTAATTGTTTTTAATTAATTTTTAAAAAGTTAAAATTATTTTAAAAATCAGACAGAAAAAAAATTCTAAAATTTTTTTCAAAAATTTGATAAATCGAAAAAAAATCATACTTTTTTTTTTTCAAAAATTTAAAAAAATTGAAATTTTTATTTTGAAAATAAAGTTCCAGATTTTTTTTAAAATCCTTCCTAATTTCTGGAAAAAAAAAATGAATTTTCTTATTTTTTGATTTCAAAAAAGAATTCGTAAAAATTGAGGAATAAATTTTTTGAATTCTTTTTTAAATTCTAACTTAATATATTTCCCATCAATGACAGGAAAACTCATATGGTATTGCCCACTCAAAATCGCGCTACGATTGCCAATTTCCAACACTTCCAGAATTTCTGCTTTTCACACCCCTGGTTACCTCATATTGCCTCAGAACTCTATCAAAATGTCAAAATAAGTCCTAAAAAATACGTAATGACAACATGTCATCAGATGTCAAGGCCGTGAATATGAGCCTCTTGGCAAGGTGGAAGTTGTGCGTACTCCAAGAGGACCAACCACTTTGGAAGAGGGTGTTGGTGGAAAAATATGGGGACTATGTTAGTGGTTTGGCACCGAAGGAGGGTGTGATGTGACCGCGGTTCACTTCATTATGGTGTAAGAGTTTAATGACTTTGGAGGATGGAGTGAGTGATAATTGGTTTACAAATAAGGTGATGAGAAAAATAGGAGATGGAAGGAATACTAGCGGGAGGATAGGTGGATTGGGGAAGCGCCTTTGAATAAGATCTATCCTAGACTTTTTTCGATCTCTTCTCAAAAGGAGGCGAAGGTGGGGGACGTGGGGTTGCTTCAAGGAGGTAGGCTTGATTGAAATCTTACTTGGAGGCGACAATCGTTTCTTTAGGAGGTTAATATAATTAACAATTTGTTGGCTCTCTTGGAGGGAGCAACTTTGGGGACTCAAGAGGATAAGTGGGTGTGGCTACCAGATGAGGGAGGGGTTTTTCGGTTAAATCTTCTTACACCATGTTGGAAGCGATATTGCTTTTAGAGGAGGGTGTGGTATTCAAGAGGAAGGGGTCTTTACTTTGCTTTGAAGGAGTCCGACTCCTTCCAAAGTAGCTGTGTTCTCTTGAACTTTACTTCTCAATCGCATCCCTACGAGCTGTGTTGCACGGGTGTGGGTACGGGACCCGGTACGAGTACGGGTGCGGGTACGGGATACGACATTTTTCAAAAAACAAAGGTACGGGTACGTTAGGATAATATTATTTTTTATTTAAAATAACATAGCATGAGGAAATTATATTGCTCAAATTACGACAAAAATTCAACCAAAAAAAATTACGACGCTAAAACATCCAAATTGAAAACTAAAGTATGGGATAAAACTTAATATCTTTTCATGAATAGGAAAAATCACACTCACTAGTATAGAATACGAAAAAGGAAGGATTGGCTTTTATAGAATACGAAAAAGGAAGACAAGAAGATACAAGAAAAGGCTTGAGTGCTAGACTTTTCTACTTCTACAACTATTGACAGACAAGAAAACGTGGATATTAAGTAAGTAGCCGCAGTTCCAGAGTCTAGTAAATGTTGTGGCTCTTGAACCGTTTGAGTTTATAAAAAAAACTATAATTGCTATTAATTCTCATGAAAAAAAAACTATAATTACCGTAAATTCTCATGAAAAGCCTCGTTTTCTCAAAAAAAACGGTTATGTGTACCCTGAGAGTACCACCGCCGTACCATAACCGTACCAAGGTTTAAAAACAAAAAAAAAATATCAGTGCGTCATGGGTGCGTACCGTACGAGTACCAGTACCCACGTAGTACCGGTACGGGTACGTTTTGCAAATTGGAGTACCCGTGCTTCAAAGCCTACGAGGTCTAACATTTCACTTCGCCATATCCTAGACCCGGACTCGTCTCTTTATTGTGTGTTGTGTGGTAGACGAGTGGAGATTTCTACACATCTATTTTTACATTGAGATTTTACATCGTTGATTAGGCATTGAGTTTTGAATTGGCTTAACTTTAATTTTGTTACCCCTCATAAACTTTTTGCACAATTCAAATGTTGGAATGGTGAGGTGAACTCGAAAAGGCTCAAAAAGGGGGTTTGGATGATTTGACATGCTACAATTTGGATGATTTTAAAGGAAAAAAATGCGAGGATTTTAAACAATCAAGCAAAGGATATTGAATAGATTGTGGATGAAATCAAACTGGTGTCTTAGTTTTGGGCGTTGAGTTGACTTAAGATAGTTTCCTTCCTCTTTTAAGAGTGGACGTAGAATCCTAGAGAGTGTCTAAATAGAAGATGAATGTAGCTGTTTTTTGGGATCTGATACGGGGTCTCTGTTTTCGGCCCTATTACCTGTTATGGCAGGTTTTTGTGCTGCTGATATAGTGTGTTGGGACAGGTTTTTGTTAATAGGCTTTGTTTTTGGTTGCTGTTTTTTACTGTCCAGCCGCTGTGCTTTTGTTATTGCCTGTTGTAACATTAGCCTATTTGCACAGTTTGTGCCAGGCATTTTCAATATATTTAATCTGATTAAAAAAAAAAGTAGGCGGCACTGTTTGAATGACCTTGCACCACTGCTTTTTTGCTTTAAGAGACAAGAATGCATTGGCTTAATAGTTAAGAATTAGTATACTCAATAGCTAAGTATATAAGCTTATAAAAGATTATGCTTGTAACCTCTCATTCATCAATTGAGTGAATCAAATATAGTGTTGTTATTACGTTTATATCAATTTATCACCTTTTGAGTTCTGGTTGTTGTTTACTATATCATATGG
>Ga0209282_1001447_pt1 | contig 13068 bp, 9 predicted proteins | sample Mtrugardesep15_FD_187529 | JGI IMG/M metagenome (GOLD analysis project Ga0209282, IMG submission 187529) | Root nodule microbial communities of legume samples collected from California, USA - M. trunc garden sep15 (SPAdes) (version 2) | ecosystem: Host-associated > Plants > Roots > Nodule...
CTTCCACCTGGAGATGTCAATTTAGCGGAAGCGAGGAGTACTTCCCTCTTTTTCTCTCTGCCGTAAAATATGTTCATTATCTATGTCTACATTCCCCGCCTCGGGAGTAATGGACATGACAACACATGTCATAACTCTTTGTGTTTATATCTATTTAAATGTAATCCTTCATTTATATTGCAAAATGGAAAAGATCCTAACTCTTTCCAACGATGAATAGGTTCACTCCCTAAGTTGGAGCCATCAATTATTTAAAATAAAAAGAGAAAAATAATTTATATAAAAAGAAGGAACAAGAAATAAAAGGTGTGTGGGTTAATTTGTTTATTGGGCTTGGGTTTTGTTAACCCATGAACCACCACAAGAACAACAACGAGTGAAAGAAACACAGGCACATAAGCGGCGGCAAACCAAAGAGAGAAGAAGATTTGTTGAGTTCCAGTAGCATATGGGTGTGAAACAAATGTTCTCCATTTTTGCTACAATTTGAGTATGTGGTTTCTTTCTTTTAACTAATTTTTTATAATCTTTCTATAGGTTGTTTGGTTTATCCATTTTTTATGAAAGTGTTGTTTTGTTGTTGATTTCCACCTTTGATGATGTTTGTTGATCCTTAATGTTTACTAGGAAGAATATTGTATACTTATTATAATAATAATTAGGGTTTGTCTAACATTTGCAATATTGCACGTAATAGAAAACCCTAATAATTATTATCATCATCATGATTACTATTGTTGATAGAGGACGTCACGTGATTTTTATTCTCTCACGTGGATGAAAGTTTTCCGCTTTAACATTCTCTATGTGACGGATACTAATTTTTTGTCATTGTTATTTGCTCTGGAATTGGTTCCGACTGATTGTCTATTTAAATGCACATTGTAATATCGATTTGAGTTGGTTCTGCCCTTGTCTATTAAACGGCACAGGTGCGGGGGGGAATATTCCGCGTTCAAGAGACTATTAAGTCGTGGTTTTCTGAACAAGTTAAAGATGGTAAATCACGACACGCAAAATGAAACTGATATGAGAGCATTTTATGCATCTCTAAAACCATCAGCCACAACTTCTCCATCACATGCAGTATCTTTGAAAAGTAGTGAAAAAACCAAAAAAGCCATTCATATTCTCCAAGATTTATTCTCAAAAGATTTCGCTCTTTTGATTCATCCGGGACGGTCCATACAGATGAAAGAAACTCTCAGATACCTCCTCAACTTGCCACAAAATGAAGGATTATGTTTAACAGCAAAATCAGAAATAAAGAAACTGTTGCAATGTTTTGAACGGTGGAGTTTAGAGTATCACAATGCATCAAGTCTTTCAGCAGCTGCAGGAACTGAATTATCAAAAGCAAGTGAAGTGATGAATGATCTCGACGCTAATGTGCAAGAGTTCCATAATATTGAGAAGGAAGATATGTGTTGGTCAAATAAATTGGTTTGCTTGCAGGAAGAGAAGAGAATGCTTGAAGAGAAAATTAAAACCCTAGATGCTGAGATTAAAATGTCTACAAAACGGAGAGACCTGTTTCGTAAGAGAAAGATGGAATTGTACCAGAAAGGAAGAGAAGTGAAAGCAAAAAGAGATGATTTGATGATCAATGTTCCAAGGCTGAAAACTGAGCAGGATTTGGCGGGTAAAACACGAGATAATATTGAAGCAGAGTGGTCCAAGCTTCAAGAACAATTCATTCGAAGTACTGGTATTAAAGAATTGATCTAATTAAAAGCATTCATATTTTTTTGTTGATCCTCCGATTCCTAGGGGAAAGTACTTTAGTAATCCTAAATTTTATCATTCTTATACTGAATTCGTATTAATCTAAATGTTTTATCCTATAACAGTATGCTAAATTTTAATTTAGCATACTGGAGGGTGGAATTGGTCCTCGAATAAATTTGTGGTTAATAATTGAGTAAATTGAGTATGGCTGTTAACATGCTTAAATGGTCTTTTGTTACACAACATTATTTATAGTATTCCGTTTTAAATTGGTGAATGAATATCTATAATTTCCATCTTCACAAATAATCATTATGTTGGTAAGTTTTTGTTAACATGTATGTCGGCTGATTCTCGTAAGAAATGTAGGGTTTATTTATAAGAAATGTGTTTGGCAACCATAGAGAGAAGAAATTTGGTTGGTTTTAGGAACAATTTGAGTATATTTTTCTAATCAGTTGGCTAATATTTTTGGTATATTTTACTAGTGATTTTTGTCTCCTCTCTTTTAGGTTCTTTTGGTTTTCACTTGGTGATGCTTGTTGTTCCCTTGTTTTTAACAGGAAGACTATTGTGCATCCCTTATTGTTCATTGTGTAAAAAAATAAAATTCTTATGATTTTTATTCTCTCATATTGAAAGAAGTTTTCTACGTTAAATTGTATCCGATATTTGTTTTCTATCATTGTTATTGTGCCTTGGAGTAGGTTCTTTTGACTGATTGTTTGTTAAAGAGACATTGAAGTTTTGTTTTTTTGAACATCATAGTAGTTAGGTTCATACTGTTATCCCTTATCCTTCAAAAATGGAGATTCCTCAGTCGTCGTATTCCTTTACCAATTTTCGCACCACCGTAAAAATTTATGAACCTGCAGGAAGGAAGACAAATATAGAGGCATGTTATTTCAACAACCATATTCACAAAACAATTTCGATCGTGATCATCATCAAGGTTTGCTGTCTCAAGTCTTAACCAGCAAACACATCAACTTATGAGTTAAAAACTTATCGTCTTTGTACATTTCTTGAAACTCTTCAACATTAGCTTCAAGTTCATTCATCACTTTCTTGGCTTTCATTAGTTAAAATCTTGATGAATCATGTGATCCTCTAATTGTTTCATTCCAGCCCTCACGTGATCGCAATTTCGTGCTATTCCACAACCCTAGCTTGCCATTCTCTTCACATTGTCACAATCACTCCTATATATCTCTTTTTTTTGTTTTGTTTTTTTGCAAAGTGTGATTGTCTTCCTCAATCTATAATGCAATCTATCATATATCTTCAATCTACCAATTTGTGCATGCCAGGTTTCTTAAGATTAGAAAAATAGAACTGAATCTACTAATATTATATGATTGATGGCTATCTCATAAAATTCAACTTGAAGAATTCAAGATAAACTTAATACTATATGCATTTTTTTTTTATCAAATCATGTTTGTGTGGTGCTTTATATGATATACAAGGTTGTTACATATGTTCGCTGTTCAAGATAACATATGTTGTTTCCTTAACATAGTTTGTGTCATCTTCGCCCATTCTTCCTCAGTTTTCGATGTTGTTACACGGATCCTCAGTTCGTCATAACTTTCTTTGAGGGCTCTCCCTTTCTCAAACAATTCTTTCCTTTCGAAATCCGACGAAACTTGAGTCTCTGTTTCAATTTGCAACTTATACTCCTTGTCCATCTTCTGAAATTGTTCAACATTAGCTTCAAGTTCATTCACCAATTTTGCAGCATTTGATAATTCTGCAATTCCTGAATCAAATTTAACACCTAATAGAAATATAAAATTAGTTAATAATATTTTACTTAGAATTCATACTGCATGATTGATAAAAGAACTATTCTTAGAGTTTCTAGAAATGAACAAAGAGGAGAAGCTTTTGTCTTGTAAGTTATGGTGGTTGGTGGATAAGATGATTAACCATCAAAATTATCAAGAGATAATAATTGGCATAAAAATTAAGAATTTAGAAGCTAGAAAAAAAAAGGTGTTGTTAAGAAAAAGTTAGAATTTCTTTCAAAAAGAAAAAGAGAAAGATGGGATTTGTTTAAGGAAGCAAGAGTGGTGAAAGCTGAAAGGGATGATTTAAGGATCCTTGTGCCTACATTGAAAGCTGATCAAGAATGTGCCAAGATAACAAGAGGTCTTATTGGAGCAGAGTGGGTTAGGTTTATAGAACAGTTCATTCATAGCACAAATTTTAATGAATGGATCTAAGCATCTAATAACTTTTCAAGAACCTTGTTTAGTTTAAGTTATGTAATTTTTGTTTACTATTCTTGTAATGGCACTTTAGTAGAAATACCATGTGAGAAATTGGATCATCTCTTTAAAATACTGAACGTTTTACCCTAGACCCTTGCATTTATACCCTCAGCCCAACATTTTGTATGAACTACCTATTTTACCCTCTATACAAAGTCAATACTCAATACACTTCATTTTTTTTTTCCATTTGTTTCTCTCCAACTTTCCAAATTCATATACCAGAGAGCAAGTGAGTGAATATGAAGATTCCACCGGAAACCATCGATTTAAGTTTTCCGGTTTTCAATCAACTGAAAATATGCAGTTTAAATTTTCCAGTTACATTTTGATACCGAAATCATCAACACCTCGCTTCCGGTTTGGATCTCGTGTTTGAAAGACTTAAAATACATTTTTGATTCAGATGTAACGTTTGGAAAACACATAGAGAAGTTGTCGGTTTAGATTTCGTGTTTCGGAAAAACTCAGATGATGATTCCAATTCATATTTATTTCCACACCATTCCAATACTCATTTCCAGGGTTCGATAAGAATTTATGGTCAACTCCTCTTATAGAATAACCAATGTCTAGTCTTGTACCGACCATCGCATACATAAGGCTATCTAGGATCCACAACTAAAAAATGAAGGACCTTGTGTTTTACTAAAAGTTTGACATTACACAGTCATTTCTCATTCATATAGTAAAAGATAACTATGATAATCACAATTTGCGAATAAATACTTGTGTAATTGTAGCAAAATTAACAATGTTTCCACCAAGGAAAATATTAAATATGCATCGAGAAAGAAATATTTAAAAAATAAGGAAAAATAACATTTGAAATTGAGATACTTTAAAGATGCATATCAAGAAATATTTGAGGAGTGTTGGTCTTCTGGTAAGATACTAACACTATTCTAATTAAATTCTAATCAATTTGAAGTATCCCAACTTTGTAAGATCCAATCTTTGAAACCTGTGCTTTGAATGAATTGCTCTCCAAGCTTGTACCACTCTTCTTCAATAATAGCTTGTTTTCTCAGCGCAAATTCCTGCTCAGCTTTCAGCTTAGGAACACAAATCGTTACCTTGTCTCGGTCGGCTTTCAACACTTTTCTTTTCTGAAACAGCTCTGTCTTTCTCTTTGCAATCTCACCTCTTAATTTTGTAGAATCTGTCATCTGAATGGTTATGATTTTGATTTTAAATTCAAGATTTCTCTTCTCTTCTTGCAAGTTATCAAAGTGATTACACAAATACTTCTCCGCCTTGTCCATTTCCTGGAACTCTTTAATATTAGCTTCAAGATTAGTCATCACTTCACTTGATTTCGATAGTTCTGCTTCGGCAGATTCTGAAAGGTCTGATGCATTGTGAAACTCCAAACTCCATTGCTGAAAACACTGTAGAAGTTTCTGTATTTCTGATTTTGTTGTCAAGGAAATTCCTTCATTTTCAGGCAAGGTTTGTAGGTATTCAATAGTATCTTTCATAGCTATCGAATTTATTGGTTGCAACAGAAAAGATAATTCTATTGAGAGTAAATCTTGGAGAGTACGAATTGCTTTCTTGGTTTTTGCACTAAGCCTAGTATTTTTTGGATATACATGTGATGGAGAAGCATAAAATTCTTTCATATCAGTTTCACTATTGTCACCAATTTGGTTCTTAGGAACTGGTTGTGTATTCTGATTTGCCATCTTCAGTTTGTTCAAGGGTTTGTGAAAGGTTGCACATATAGAAGCTTTTTTTTGTTACATGCACTAAAGTACTTGAAAAGTCATGAAAAAATTACTCAGCCAAGTAATCAATTTTAAAATGCACACATACCCACACGATTGTAACAAAAAAATAAATAAATACCCACACGATTAAGAAAAATACATTCAATTACTTGGGAAACCGAAAGGTGAATTGTTACTACGAAAATTGTGTAACTCATAATAATAGTTTAGAGTTCCTTAGTTAAATAAATAAATACTACATGTGTGTGCTTGTTTGATACCCCACGCTGAGCCCTATTTTTAAGGTTTTTTTTCTCTTTTTTCTTTTGTCATTCTACCGAGAAAAAAACATGTGCTTTAAAAGTATATATTAAAGATTCTATTAATAAAGTACTAGTATATTTTAAGGATTCTACAAATAAAAACTATTTACGGTTAAAAATTAATTTTTACTTTTCAATAAAATACGTAAACAATAAATTTTGAAGAGTTTTTTGATTCCATTTATTATAAAAAAAAAAATAGAATTTTAAGGTGTAAATATTGTTTGGAGTCTTGCTAACGAGAGTCTTCTATAACACTCTAAGAAATACAATTTTTAGAGTGTCACGAGAGAAACTCATTAACAAGACTTTACGCAATATTTACACCTTAACACCTTAACATGTGCCCTAAAGATACGTGTTAGCATTTTTTTTTATAATTTTAAAGAATTCATTTGTATACATCAAGAGGGTGTAAAACTTCTTTACAAATGCACCAAATTAGGTTGTACCAAATAAATATTTTCGGAAATATTATAGGAACCAACTTATAAATATAACGACATTGTAGTGTGATTCGATTTGATGTAAATGTAAAAAATTAATATCTAATAATTAGCCGTAATATTTTTTGTAAATGAAACTCGGTTAATCATTAAAATTAATATCTAATAATAATCCGTAATATTTTATATGTAAAAAGATATAAAATGAATGTTTTGGAAGAAAAAAAAACATAAAATGAATGTGCAATCAGTAGGGTTATAATGAGTCGAGCTGAGTCGAACTTAGCTAAGCTCGGCTCGACTCAATAAAAATTAACTTGACTCGAAACCCAACTCAAAATCGTTACAAACTTTTTTTTTGGCTCGAACTCGACTCGATTCAAGCTTGCAAACAACTCGGTTTGGCTCGATAGCTTGAATTAAATGAACCAAGAGAAGACAACTATGGTTTAAATGAGCACAAAACTAGCTCATAAACCTCTTGATCGGTCTAAAACCCAATTAAATAAATGGGTAATAACACTATTAATTAAATCAATTAATTAACATCAGTTATTCCGTTGCCATTGTACATATAGTATACTGTACACGCCTCGTTTTATAAGTTACTTGCTTTCTGTCCTCACAAAACCTCCGATGTGGGACATACAATTGCAAGCTTTTTTTTTTTTACAAGCAACCTTAAATCTATCGGAGTGTATGCATTGCTGTCAAGATTTACCATTGTTTTTTACTCAAGTGGACTTTTTTGTTTTATATTGTTGATTGTTAATAAAGTGATATAATAAAAAACTTTGACAAAAAAAGGTAGACATAATATTTCATTTAAAATTAGAGTAATTGATGTAAAAAATGTATATCGAGTTGGCTCATGAACCAAACGAGTCTAATTATATATAGCTCAAGTTCAACTCATTTATTTGTCGAGCTTAATATTCGACTTAAGTTCGACTCATTTGGTTCATGAACCAAGTTCAACGAATCAATTACCAAATCAAATTTCAAACTATTTTCGAATTGGTTCAGTTCATTGTCAACCCTAACAATCAGTAGTACGTCATAGTAATAGCTCGATATAGAGAAATTATAAAATAGTCATTTTACACTTCGTTAGTCAAAATCAAGGGCGGATCCACAGTCATGTGAGGGTGTGCAGCACACCCTGAACTTTTAAAAATTACACATGATATCCTATATTCTTACACTTTGAACATCCTCAAAGTAAAAGCATTCATATTTTTTTGTTGATCCTCCGATTCCTAGCGAAAAGTACTTTAGTAATCCTAAGTTTTATCCTTTGTTGTATCATTCTTATACTGAATTCGTATTAAGAGTAGTGCTAGCAACACTCTCTTTTGAACACTCTCTCTAATATTCACTCTCTAATTGGCTTAAATCAATGTAGGTCATATATTTTGAAAATGGAACCCACTTAAAGTGGTGGGAAAATGGAAGTCCGGGACTTTTCGATTGCAGTGACAAGTTCCGGTGTGATTTTGACTCTCTTCATCAAAGGTTTTGATTCCCTTTTCGCTAAGAGCTTTAAAGAGATTGGTAGTGAAATCATCGCGAGTATCTGAGGGATTGAAGCTAAGGAAGACATCGTAGGTGAAAGAAGAGGAAGATAATCGTTGACCAGACATGATTGCTTTGATGGATTCTGATTCTTCAATGGTTTGAAGGTAAGAGTGTGGAATAAACCAAAACTCAAGCAATAGAATACAAGTAAACCATGAACGCGGTAATTGACTTTATGAATTTTTTTTATTTTTTTTTAATAAGACTATGAATATTTTAAAAAGCTATAAAAAAATTTCCTTATATATTTTATTTATCGAAGACTAAATTGATAGTAAATGGATAAAATTATGGAACAAAAACAAAACGATATTCATTACTAAAGGGTGAATTTGTGAACAAACTCACAGCACTCAAGTTAATAGCATACAACGGCAAAATGCCTACAAATAATATGATAAAATCTAAGTCACCGAAATATCCATGCTTCCAAATCTGCAAAGTTGATGCACAAATTATTGATTGAATTTGTAATTGACTGATGTAGATCTTTCAATATGAACTAAACGAACACCGCGACAAAACACAAATCAAACGTCGCACAAGACGACGAACAACACAACGCTGCACTTAGACGACGAAATCACAAAAAACACAAAAGGAAAAACTTGATATAGGTGAAAAATCACTTATTTAGATTAAAAGAAAAGGAAAAAAAAGATGCAGATGAGTGATTTTAGGTCAAAGAATGACTTAAAACCACCCCTTCTCGATGAACGAAGGAAATAGAAAGTTTAGAAAGAAGTTACAATTTCTCTCACTAGAAAGTTAAGGCCGACTATAGAAATGGTGACTGATATTCACTTGTTAAAATATAAGGATTTAATTGTTAGTTGACAATTCATTAGAGTTGAGGATCATTTTAAAATATTCATTATCTCACATATCTATTTGTGAGTCTCTTTAAAAGTCAGACTAAGTTCGTTGTTTACTCAACAAAATACACGCACAAAATTGGATTTGATGTAGTAACTGTATCAATTATTCATTATAGTTGTTTGACCTGAATCTGACATCTGAGATCATTTATAGTTATTTTTGATGATACGACTGTCCGATCTACAATCATGGTTACGATTTAAAACTGTGTGAAACAGTGTGCTTTTTTAACATCACACAATCCAAATCTCTCTCACACACTAGTACTTGGTTTGTGCGATGCGCAATAAGTTAATTGGCAAATTGTTCAAAAAAAAAAAAGTTAATTGGCAATGATTAATATTCTTCTATTTTAAGATACATTAAATATAAACTATATACTTTTGTTGTCATGTTAAGTACATTAGTATGTAGACCCGTGTTAAATACGGGTTAGAATTTTTTCATACTTGAAAAAAATATTATGAATTATCAAGAGTTAGTTAAATTCAAACATTGGATAAAAAAAGCGGAAGTTACACAACAATTAATTTAAAAAACTCATATTAAGTCTTAAAATTTTAGATGAAGATACGATATCATTCTCATTTATGTGGTTGCTCTTTCTCCATGAGATTTCTCTTTAGACACCTAACAATTTCTCATTGGCACCTATTAAGCGCTAATTAACTATCGTTCAATGAAAAATATATAAAGTTGTCGATTTAGTTATGGCTCCTACGGAGGTTTCCCAAGGTACTCTCTAGTGTGGTGGAGAACAAAGCTTTAGGTGTTGAAAATAGATCCTTTCTAAATGGAAATAATGTGTAAATTTTGTATGCTAGAGGTGAAAGAAGGCCTTTGGATCAAAGGTTTAGTTGATAAACTGGGTTTGAATCGTAATACAATTCTTATACTTGAGAAAAAATAAATGTATAATTACGAACGACACCGAGATTTCACAAGATATGTTATTGAAAAAGGTGAAATTGACTAAGATGGTCAAGTTTCACACATGTTACAGTCCAACAGATATGACCACTAAACTAGTGTTTCAACAAATTGAAACATTTTCTAGATTTTCTAAGGATCAATATTGATTGACAGAGTGATTCTTAAAGCAGAATCAATGATGGTGGTCTAGCTGTGTAAAAACTCTCAATTATCAACGATGTGGGAGAAAACTTATCCGCACTTTGTTAACAATCTCTGATGTCATCTCCTCCATCTCTTTAAATTTTATAATTCTTGTTTTTAAAAATAATTTATTGGACTTTCTTGCTTTCTTGTTACTGTTTGTTTCAGGTTCACCATCACTCTTAACAGATAAAGTCTTAAGTCTCAACAGTATATATTTTATGCATGCTACTTTATTTCAATCAAAAAATGTTTTTTCAACATTAGAATTTGAAATCAGACACCGTATTTTGATCATGGTTTCCGATTTTATATTAGTGTTTTTTTTTCCCTCAGAATCTGAACACACCAAAACCGAGTATAGTATATTTTATACAGTGTTGATATTGTGTCCAAATATCAAGGATGTTATTTTCACTGTCCATATACATGAATGAAAAAATCATGTTACAATGCCACAACACTTATTGAATTTGCTTCAAGTATAATGCCTATATCATCTCGACTACCAGCAACCTCTGGTATGGTATCCGAAGAAGAACCGTGAATAACATGACCATTTCTAGATGCCTCTTGTTGGGAGTCAACATATAAATCAACAATAACTTGACTTTTATTGCCAACATCTGGTTGACCTGCATTACTAACCTCTGGATCAGAACCTAAAGATTCGCCAATAATTTGATGTTTGCCAACCTCTTCTTGGGAACGTGGATTACTGCATAACAAAGAGCGGACAACCAAAGATTACTGCAACCAAAATCAGCATCCAATTGATGGTCCACAGTTGAACCACAAGGCAACCTAGGAAATACGGCAACCAAAGATTTCAAACCCAAACTTGATCAGTTTCAACAAGCTTAACGGCATCAAAGCAAATGCAGCATTGAAATATATACTCAGTATCTCAGGTTTCCCATTCACGTCTTTGTCGTTGTAATGGAATGAGTACACTGAGATGATCATCAAATCCCCTACAATGCTACAATGCTTGTTGAATTTTCTCCATGTATAATGTCTAAATGGTCACCACCTCTTACACTCGCAACCTCTGTTATGAAATCTGAAGAACCGTGGGTAACTTGACCTTCACTAGATACCTCTTCATGGGAATCTCGACATAACTCAATAATAACTTGACTTCCATTGCCAACATCTGGTTGATCTGCATTACCAACCTCTGGATCAGAACCAGAAGATTCATCAATAATATGATCCCTGTTGTCAAACTCTTCTTGGGAATGCGATGACGAATGCATGACAAACAATGGACAACCAAAGATTATGGCAACCAAAATCAACATCCAATTGATGGTCCATAGTTGAATCGCAAAGCAGCCTAGGAAATAAGGAAATATGCCCATCTCAAAACCAAACTTCAACAGTTTCGACAAGCTTAATGACATCAAAGCAAATGCAGCATTGGAAACCAAGTTCAATATTCCAGGTTTCCCATTCACGGCTTTGTCATAATAGATTGAGTATACCGAGATGATAATCAAAACTGCAAAGCTAATGTACATTTTTAGTTGACCATACTGTGTGGAAGGTGAAACTGAGAACTGCTTTGTAAATAATATGATAGTTAAGATAACCAAGGAAAAAGCCCCGTAAAGAAAGAACTTGAGAATGTTCCATCTTCCAAATAAACGATTGAAAGAAGGGCTCAGAGCATAACACAACAGGCCAATTACACTTGACACAATGCCAACTAGTCTCCACATTATGTTGGCATTAAAAACCCTTTTTGAAGTCAGCAATGTCCGAAAATCCCTATTTGAAGTCTGAGAAACTTCCACAACACTCTGCAAAGTCTGCAATGTAACAAGAATTTAGTAAGGTTTATCATAAATCAAAGAGATTGAGTTTATGTGGAGGGAGCTTTTAGAGTGTGTTAGGATGAGAGAATTTATAAGAAAATATATGTAATTAAAAGAGTAATTCAGCCGTCAAGAACCAATCGATTAGGAGAAGTTGATTCTGGATCTTAAAAATTAATGCAAACTCTGTAGGATAGAGTTTTTCTTCTCAAATCGACGAGTGAATAAATCCTAAGCTAGATAGTTCCATAAGTATCCAAGATTCTTAGCTAGGCCAAAAATCAAATTTTCAATTAAATTCTAGTGAGATATATAATGTATGTTTTTTTTCTTTAAAAACAATAGAAAAGGAAAGAATCAATGTTCAATGAATAATTTTGAACATACAAGACCAGGGAAAAGAACTTACACTTTCATTTAGTAACTCATCCAGCATGGGCGACATGAAGTCCATGTTCAGTAACTTGCATATGTGAAGTTGCTTTGTATCAAAATTTGATGGCAACTCTTCTGAAGGATATGTCTTCCATTCCAACACTCTTAAACTATTTGGAAGATGTTTTGGAGCTTTCGAGAAATGGCATCTTCTAATAATAAGTGTTTTAAGGTTTATCATATTTTTGAAGGTCTCTTCATCACATTCTATTACTTTTTCGTCTTCAGCTGAGGGGATATCCAGATGTATAATTTCAATTTCACTACTTCCCTGTAAACACAAGTAGACACATAAATTTAGGGGAAAATAGTTAATGAGATGTCAGTTCAGTGGTAAGAACTTGTATTTGTATCCTAAAGAGACAAATTTTGAAAATCTCATATAAATCATTATGATGTTAGCATATAATACGATTACCGTATTTTCCTTTAAGACATAAATTATATCTTCAGGCAACCATAGTCTACTACATTTCCCAGGCTCTGTTGGTGATTCTCGACGAACAAGTTCTTTAGCCATTTTCTCGATCAAGTCGTGTATTATCACCTTACCATCACTGATACTTATCATAGATTCATCAATCAAAACTTCAATTTGTTCCTTCACATTGTAACCATGATGAGCACAGAGTATATTTTGGACCTCTGTCAACTCATATCCTTTGAAGCAACAAACAATATCGAGAAAAATACTCTGCGTATCTTTCTCTAAAGCATCAAATTTATCTTTAAGTATCATTTGAATGTTGTTATCA
>Ga0209282_1001449_pt1 | contig 13058 bp, 9 predicted proteins | sample Mtrugardesep15_FD_187529 | JGI IMG/M metagenome (GOLD analysis project Ga0209282, IMG submission 187529) | Root nodule microbial communities of legume samples collected from California, USA - M. trunc garden sep15 (SPAdes) (version 2) | ecosystem: Host-associated > Plants > Roots > Nodule...
CCCACATTTTTCTTTCTCAATTTCGTGAAAAAGCACAGAATCTTTACTAGTAAGCTGCCAAGTGTCTAATACATTATTAATCTGACAATAATCCTTGAACTTCTGGGCCCCAATCTAGGCCCGTTCATGGTTCTCGAAAAACTGAACCAAACTGTGAATTGCACTTGACCAAACTGAAAACAACCAAATTATATCCATAAAAAAAATAAAAAATAACCAAATTGTGGACAAGGTTATCAAACTGAATTTGATGTGCAAGACACAGCAGTTCAGTTTGCAACCAAATCACGAGGGTCAGCAAAGAATGAGCAATGACAAAGAAGTGGAATGCTTGAGTTAAGGTTCAGTTCCATTTCTATATTGTGAATTTATCACAGCCACTTGTTTACTGCTTTATACACTCCTGCCGTTTCCTTCTTTGGGCTTTCTTATCTTGTCCGACATTGACTTGATGTGTACTTACATTCTGACCACAAAGAATAGAAAAAGTGGACTGAAGATTCCGTATGGGTGTCGACGTGTCGGTGGCATACGGACCATTGCCTAATCTTAAACTGCAGTTCAGCAGTGCGCCGAACTTCAAAATCAGTTTAGTTTCGTTCTAATAAATTTAAAACAATTAGGTTCAGTTCATCAAACTATTCTTCAAAATGGCCTACCCCAAACTATTGATTCAAATCAGCCTGTTAACTTTTGCTCTTTACATTTCTCAATTGATATTAAGTATTATGAATATAACGTATCTTGAAAAATACAAATATCCACTTTCACATTATCATATCAGAAGGAGTACATAAAGAACCAGAAAAGAAGCAACTTTTCAATGATGCTTCCATGCAAGACTATAAATTTATTAGTTTAACTTTTCCATTCAAGTAACCAACCATTTGAATTGGAAATTTTATTAAGGTGTAGTATAGAATAGAATAGGTACACTACCTCAAAGGTATCTTTTCCGACAGAATCGTAGACAACTTCAACTCCACCGCCTGACGTAATTTCCTTGACGCGGGCGACAAAATCCTCGTCTTTATATATTATAACATGATGGCAGCCATCCTCCTTTGCTTGAGCAGCTTTCTCTTTATTGGATACAGTTCCTATAACAGTTGCACCAAGAGCATTAGCCCACTGGCTCAATAGGGATCCAACTCCACCAGCTGCGGCATGGACAAGAACTGTGTGACCGGGTTCAACCTGCAAACCGAAAACCAAAAAGGATAACAAAAATACAAATAACAATCTACATTAGCATGCTAACGAAAATTCTTAGAATTTAAGTTTGGTCTAACTCAACCTACAAAATCGGCTTGTAAGGTGTGGACTGTGGGATGCCTCTCACTTATAAACTCATTTTCAGGACATATCAAATCAAATGTGAGACTCCCCTTACGCACATTTAGAATGCGACCCGATAGCGCATGGCCAAACGAATTTTAGATAGGCTCTGATACATCTTAAAATTTGGGTTGAGCCTAACCCTCCCTTAGAAAACTGGTTTGTAAGGTGAGAGATGTCTTCCACTTATAAACTCATTTTTAAACCATATTCATCTAATGCGAGTCTCTTTAACAAAGTTTAAGGCAAAAAGGCTTCGTTCAAATATGATAATAAAGTTAATTTATAGTAACCAACCTTGAAGCAACTTCGGAGCAAAAATTGCGCTGTCATGCCCTTCAGCAAGATGGATGCTGCAACAGCTGGGTCAATGGAAGAAGGGATAGGAACTACTTTGTTTGCAGGAAGAATCTGCTCTTCAGCATATGAGCCCATTGGTTGACCAGCGTAACCTACAAGATCTCCAACCTGTATACCAGTGGGTCCAGAACCCACTGCGGTCACAATGCCAACAGCTTCCATACCTGCCACATTAAATGGTAAAAAGAACTCGCTAAATATGCGATACCTTGGCATGTAGATACATTACAATGAAGTGTTAAACAAAAGGATAAATAAGAGTCGGTAACTTCAATCAGCTTTGTTATTGTAAATATTTTAGTTCTTCAAAGTTAAACAAAAGTTTATCTTCCTTTATCTTAAGATCATGGGTTGGGATTCAGATGTCATACAGTTGCTTGAATCCACTTGCTTAATTTCTCATCGAAAAAGTGATTTCAAGCAATTTTCGAGAGTGAAATCAATATATGACAATACGGACACATGGAAACACAAACCCTCAGTATAGATAATAGTTAAGAACATAGTTGACTTCAATGACACGGAATGGATGGGAGTGTAAAACTGTGAAAATTTATGACTAACTTTGAAGGGATGTCCACCCAAGAAATGATCATGTTATAAGTACTTATGCATATACAGTAGTCGCTGATGAAATAAGATTAGACTAAACTTTGAGTGAAACATGATTTTGGATCTCGAAATGGTATAGTTCAGACAATCTGGACTCTCAAATTGATGAAATGACAAATTAGTCCTCAAAATTGGAGATGGCAATCAACTTAGCTATTCCATCAATCAGTTTTGATGAATCCAGATTGTAAAATAGAGAACAACAGAAACCCTCAAGATATTTCTAGGAATATGCTCCAACTCAGCATTTCTGACGCTGTTAGATTACAGAGGATTAAATTGATCAGAACCTTCAAATTCGACAACTAATTTGCTATTTCACAAATTCGGGACCAAATTTCCGTCTATAACGATGACTCATTCATTAAAGTTTTTTCATATTAGCATTTTCTTTTAATAATCTATCTCAGAGAGTTTATTGAAATAAGCTTGTAGACACGTATATTTTTTCCGGAAACTCGGTATCCAGCCCAAAAACCAACTAATTCGGGGGACCAATCCCATTGTTTATTAGCGGAGACCAATTAAAGCAAAAGCAAAGCGACTGGCCCAACACAATACAAACACACTCAAATACTTAAACAAGTGTTTATACTATGGCCCGTTTGGATTGGCTTATTTTTTAGCTTATGCAAAACAGCTTATGCAAATAAATAAGCTTTTATGTATTATTCATAAGCTTGACAAGGTAGTTTGCGAAAAAAACAGCTTATGAAGATACAAATTTCGTCAGTGAGAACTTATGAATTAACATAAAAGCTTATTTATTTGCATAAGCTAAAAAATAAGCCAATCCAAACGGACCCTACGTGTTAAACGGGCTATGTACATTGGCTTACTTGAGCTTATCTATTGGCATAAGCACTTGTGGGACTGTTTGGGGGAACTTATGTTCATAAGCTGTTTTCAGCTCTTTTTTTCGAAAGCTCTCCAAGATAACTTATGAAATAGCGTATACATAAGCACTTATCACTATAAGCACTTATGCTATAAGCTACAAATCCAAATAGGGCATAACTAAATAATCAATAAACAAATCATTCCAAACACAAACACATAACATATTATACAATTTCCTTAATTCAACAAAACAAATAACACAATTGACTAGAGAATGATTAAACCTGGAGTAAAGGGTAGAGAAGGAGCATTATAAACCCCTTTACGAAAATAAACATCAATAAAATTAACACCAATAGCTTTGTTCTTCACACGAACTTCTCCTTCTTTAGGTTCACCAATTTCAACATCTTCCCATTTCATAACCTATGTCACGTGATCATGTCAATAAAGTCACGTGAGAGAACAAAAAACATAAGACAAAACAAGACATCATCATAGTTTTTTTTACCTGTGGACCACCTAGTTCATGAACTCGAATAGCTTTAACCATTTCTGAGGTTGATGTTGAAAATGATTTTGTGATGTGTGATGATTTTGAAGTGATGATTTTGGTCAAAGGGGTTGTTGGTTTTTGTAGTAGAGACAGAGAGTGATGAAGAAGAAGAAGGTTGTGGTGCTTGAACAATGATGACAAAAGCAATGACATTTGTTTTGTCCTATGGTTTTGGTTTTATGTTACAAATGTGATGTGATGTCATAAGAACATATGATGAATGAATGTGGACGGTTTAGATAGGAACAGAGTCCGGCTTTGCTATTTTTCTCCACGGATACGGACACCAGATACGACACAGACATTGATACGCTGAAACATCTAAGAATTTTAAAAGATCACATAATTCAGGGTAATTACAAGTGTTGGTGTCGGACACGATCGGGACACGCCTAATCTGAAGAGTGTATGTGCTTCATAGTTTTTCTCTATCCTTCGTTTATATGAGATTGATAAACATAGGGTCTTTGTTACATACACTTATTAAGGATTCAAAAAATGAAAACAATTGCTAATTTTTATGTAAAAAAATTACTTTTTGATGTTTTAATGTGTCGAAAACATAAATTATAAGATAGAATTTCCATTTTAAACTTCTTATTGAATGTTCTAAGCCTATTTGTTAACATTTCTCGTAAAAGAGTGATGAGACTCGTTACGATATTGTCGTAAGTAGAGGTGTTTGTGGTGCACTTTGGATTGGTTTTCATGTAAAAAATGATTCAATTTAAAATAAAAATATATATGGTTTGGTTTGGTTTGCTTTGGATAACCATTCTAAAAAAATCTGGTTTAATATGAATATGTGTGGTTTAGTTTGGATCACTTTTTTAAAATCTGAAATGCAACATATAATTTTTTTTTATTAATATTACACATAAATGGTAAAATATATTAAAAAATTAACATTACATAATGAAAATAATCGATTATATTTAAAATATATGAATGGAGAATCCATTTTTTAGTACTTAATTGACATTCACTTTCTTCAATCCAACACCTCACACAAATTTTTTAAACAGTTTTATTGATCATCTATCAATAATTTTATATCATTACATTTTAATATTCTAATATTTAAAAAATGTGATTCCCACCGAAAGAGAAAGTGCTTCACAAAACATCTTTCCCTAGTATGTATTAATTTATTTTGCTCCACAATGGGAGTATCGAGTACCTTTTAGGTACCAAATCTTAAATGGTAAGACTCTTTCATCGTAGATGATTTAACTAATGTGATTCTATTGTCTCAGATTAATTGTCGTTTTTGGATTGTGCACGATTTTTAAACAAATAATTAGTTGAATGGTAAAATTAGTATTATTTACTAAATTACCCTTGTTAACTATAATTAGTGGTGTGATTAAGAGAAGTGAACTTCTATAAATAAATATATATTAGTGAAAAGATAATAAATGATACATTGATATTCTATTTAGAGACGAAGGGAGTATCACTTATGTCTATCTCTCATGTATAAACAAAAAATAAAGATTAATATGTGATGACAAATTAACAAGAAAAAGAATCCTAGGATATGGTATCTATGAACTTTGTTATGGATCATATAAGTTTTTTTATGTTCAGTGATCTCGAGATTAACCTTTGCAAATTCTGTGTTTGTTTATCAAAACAAAAAATCACTTTTTTTAAACACAATCAAATATAGAAAATGTTTTTTAAAAAAAGTGATTCAAAATAAATTCTGATGTGAAACAATTTTTAGATTATTTTAGATTCTCATTTCTTTTTTTAAAATAAGTAAAAAAAAGGATGGAATATTTCACAAGTGATTACAAAATAAGTTGTAACTAATGAGCTCTTAGTAAAAAAAATAAAAAAAAATAAAAAGTAAATCTTAATTTTAATTTTGTATAAAGATAGTCAATTTTAAAGAATAAGTAAAAAAGATGGATGGAATATTTCACAAGTGATTACAAAATAAGTTGTAACTAATGAGCTCTTAATAAAAAATAAATCTAAATAAAATAAAAAATAAATCTTAATTTTAATTTTGTATAAAGAAAGTCAATTTTAATTAACTTTACTTTATTTTGAAAATATTATCTCTAAAATACTATTTGATTAGTTTTGAATTTAAAATTTTAATAGTCTTTTATTCTCATAGTTAAATATAATGAAGGGTAGTTTGGTGAATGCAATTATTATTTTTATTTGGTGGATATACATTTTTCTAAGAGTGTTTTGAATGGGGTGATTCAAATTTCTAGTTTTAACTTAATTCCTTTTATTTATTTATTTTTTGTCAGGATAGAAAAATTGAATACATTCCTAAAAAATTAAGGACCGATTTGAAAATTTATATAGTGAAATTTGAAATATTATGATATTTCCTCCGTCCTATAATAACCGAGTCATTTGTTCAGTTCACACATATTAAGAAAGAGTGTATAAGTGAAAGAGCGAGAAAAATGTTTTGAGTGTTTTGTCAAGTATTGGTGCATTCACCGTTATCATAAATGCAAAATAGAATATATTGAATTGAGAATGATGAAAATAATATTAGTTAGAGTTACTCCCTCTGTTTTTTATCTTTTGATGTTTTAACTCTTGGCACAAGTCTTAAGGAGTAGTCTTTCGATCTCCTCTTTAATCTTCGACTGGATTTGTGGTGCGAATCTTCTTGGGGTTTGTTTCATTCGCTTTTTATCAGGTTTAATAGGTAATTTGAGTTCCACCACGTCTCGACTCAAACCTGGCATTTCATTGTAATCCCAGGCGAAACAATCTTTGTATTTCTTCAGAATCTTGTCTAAACTTTGAAGTCTTTGTCAGTCTTGGTACTAATGTATGTTGGTCTTTTAACTTAACCATCACCCAGATCAACCTCTTCCAAAGGATCTTGTGCCTGCATTTTTTGGGCTGACCCCATCGGATCTTTCTCAAAACCCAAAGGTTCGTCATCATATATGCAATCTAACCTCTGGTCCTCAATCAAAGTATAATTGAAATTGTCGTTAGCATTTTTGATGACTTTTCTGGTTCGATTTCGGCCTCTAAAGCCACTTTTTCTTTAGTTTCGGCCACATAGGCCGTAATCTTCTCCCATATATTGGGCTCTGACATCATTAATCATCATTATCAACCCACCCAATTGGTGGGACTCCAGGACGTCCCCAAATTGAGGCTTTTGAGTAAGCAGAAGCTCTGGTCCTGAGTACATTTTCTTCACCAACAATCTCTCTTTTCCATATGAAACCATCTTTTGGGTGAAGCTTCATGGACCAAAGAAAATTGACATGGTCTTCATAACCAAATTCAGAAGCAGCATATGGTGCAATGTTCGCCAATTGTTTGTCGAAGGTCTTTTTGGTGATGTTGTCAACCTCAACAAGAAAATAACTTCGGTGAGCCTATATGTTTTCCAGCACACCATCTTCCCTCCAAAGGGTAAGTCTTTGATTCATAGTTGAAGGAACAACTCCAACACCATGGATCCACTCCCTTCCCAACAACAAATTTTAATTAGCTTTAGAAGCAACCACCAGGAAAATTGTTGATCTTTTCACAGTCCCCACCATCAAGTCAACTTCGACAACTCCAAAAGAACTTCCAGATTTTCCTTCATAGTTGGAAAGTATGACGTTGTGAGGTTTCAAATCAGATTCTGTCAATCCAATCTTTTTCAGGAGAGACTAGGGCAATAGATTTACTGCAACACCACCATAGACCAACACTTTGTTTACTCCAATGTTGTTGATCTTAGCCTGGATAAACAGAGGTTTGAGATAACTTTTCATGTGGTAGTGAGGTTTCTCAAACATGGCTTAATCACCTTTGACACAATCATTGTCCATAACATAAATTAAAGTATATAAATATTTGTATGTTTTGGACTAAAAAGTCCTTATTTATAATTAAATTCACATGTGATAAGCCATAGGTCACAACTTATTTAATAGTTTTATGGTGTGTTTTTCAACAAGGGTAAACTTGGAAAAAATATTAAATACACTAAAACATCAAATATTTTAAAATGTAATTGAAGTTCTAAAACATCAAAAGAAAAAAAAGAAAACATGAAGTATAATTGGAAAAAAGTACTATTGCGTTGAAAAAGTAAAATGGATCAGTTATTTTGAGAATTTTTTATTTTGGCAAATGATTTAGTTATTTGAGTAATTTAAAAGTGGTAGTTTACAAAATTGCAATTTTCCTGGAAATTTACATGGACTAATTAACAAATTTTTTAAAAAACAAAGACAAAGTTTCAGAATTCAAAAAATAAATAGGGGCTAAAGTGCAATTTTTTTCAAATATACAAAGACCAATTTGAGTTTCACTTGTTTCAAGTAAAGAAGAAATTCCTTGCTCAAAAAAGAAAAAAGTAAAGAAGAAATTTCAAATTCTTAGCTCTTAGGTGATATTTGAAATTTTATAAATTTAGATTTGGCATAATAAATTTTCTATTTGATATACTATAAATATTTTATTTTCTTTATATATATTTTCTCAAAAAATAAAAGGTTTGTCATGATTTGCAAGTGATTCGATAACCCTCCAAATCTCATATGTGCATATGTACAAGTTATTAAACTATATGTGCATATGTACAAGTTATTAAACTAGTTATGCATTTGTATCCAAATCTCATATTTGACAAATCTTTTCATTACCAAATTTAGAGGTAGCAAATGTTTTACCTATGCGGAAGGGTTGAAATTTACAGAAGACATGTTTGTTCTGAATCTTATAACAGAATCAGATGCTTTTAATGTAGTCTTGGTTCTAAACGTTTATCAACAACCTCCCACTTATGTAAGTAAAATCTATTAATGAGAAGTGTACTAATTTTCATGTCTCTTTTTATGGTTTTTTTTTCTTTTCATGTTAGGCATGAGACCAATAAAATTGCCCATTATTTAGCTTAATAATCTGAATTGTATGAAGAGACTTCACCTTATATTTTTGTAATATTGATATTTGATTTATGGTCATCCTTTCGTTAATTGAACTATCTTTAACATCAAAAAAAATAAAAATAAAGCTTAAATTACAAATGTTTCATTTTATTTTGGTTTGTGTATAGGTTGTAATTTATTTGTTTCGATGCATCAGTTACTTCTATTAAAATTAAGTAATTAACTAATATAATAAAGATACTTTAAAGATAACAATTAGTTGTAAGCCTTGGCTAACGTAAAGGAGGAAAGATAGAAAGGGCATATGTTTTGTTATTACTAGTCTTCCACCAATATTTTAGGATCATAAACATGAACCTGAAGATCCTTGTATGGAAAAAAATTGTTAGAACTTAGAATTTCATATCATTAATCACCTCTCTAACATATTGGTTTCTCACAAACACAAAAGAAGTACAATGGAAGACACTCACAACATGTTTTGTAACGATGATCTTGTTAACCCTCTAAGTTCTATGGGTATGCAAGTGTCATGCATTCTTGTTGTGTCACATTTCTTCAACGTCGTTCTTAGGACTATGGGCCAACCTGGACCCATTGCACAAATTCTGGTAATCATACAACCACTTTTTTATATATATTTTTTGCTTCTTTCCTTATATTCTAAATTATTTTAAATTTAATTGTTATGCACTTACAAACGATATATATATATATATATATATATATATATATATATATATATATATATATATAGTTTTAAATTGTGATATGCAACAAATTTTTTGAATGCATCAATTATATTTTCTTGCATTTTACTGCAATATTAAAAGTGGTTCACAACATAATTGCAACTACAACCACAATTTAAAATTGTGACTGGTAATGTGATGTCAGGAAACCATAATTGTGTTCGATTGCTAATTTTTCTTTTTTACTTTAATCACATCTAATTTAAAAGTCATAAATAATTATTTGTAACTGATTGACTCTGTAAAATATTGTATCTGATAGCAAGGCACAAAAATTGTTCTTATTGCTATACATATTGATATGAAGTTTAATTATAATTAATTAACTAATTATTGGTTTATATTGCATTGTTTAAACAGGCTGGGTTGATATTAGGTCCAATGTCTCATATTCCATATATAAAAAAGACATTTTTTCCAGCCAGTTCCATAAATTACTATCAAGTAGTGAGCTTCTTTTGTCGCATAAATTTCATGTTTTTATTTGGCTTGGAGATGAATATTCACTACACATTGCGCCATTGGAAAATGGTCACCTTAGTAGCATGTGGAGGTGCCCTAATGGGTGGTATTTTTGGTCTATCTGTCTCCTATTATTTGAAACAAGAGTTAATTGTTCATGTTGATCGCATCTATTATTTATGTATGACCATTATGTTAATGGTTTCATACACAAGCTCTCCCATGGTGATTCGTTTGTCAGCGGAGTTACGATTTGCTGCATCCGATATTGGGCGAATCGCGGTGTCTTCAGCATTGATTACAGAAATGGGTTGTTTGTTGTTCTTCAATGCGATGGTTACTTGGAAAAAAGAATACCATATTTTGTATGGTTTTTATTGTACTATCACTATAATAATAGTGGTTCTAATTAACAAGTATTTAGCTGTTTGGTTAAACACAAGAAATAGAGACCAAAAATACCTAAAAGCTACTGAACTATTACTAATACTTTTTTTGCTTCTAACTAGCTCAATTGTTATAGAAATTTTGGGCTACAATAGTATTATTAGTTGTTTTATTATTGGATTATTGTTTCCTAAGGAAGGCAAAACAGCTAGAACGTTGTTACATAAACTTGGTTATTCAATTTACAACTTTGTACTTCCAGTATACTTTGGATATTTGGGATTACAATGTGACCTCATAAATGTGTTTAGAAGCTTGAATCGAACAACCAATGTAGCCATATTGATCTTGTTGAGCATTGGTAGCAAACTTGGAGGTACTCTTATAGTTTGTCATTACCTTCGCATTCCTACAAATGAAGGGATTTTTCTTGGCTTCATGTTGAACACTAGAGGATATGCTGATTTGCTATTCATTGGTACAGCAGCAAAGCCAATCATTGTAAGTACATTTCTTGCCTTGATTTGAATTAGAATGATCTAATATGTATGTAATGTATTAATTCATGTTTCTTCTTTTGTTGATTTACATTTACAGAGTTTTGATACAGAATCTTACAATGTGTTGCTAGTATCAATAGTATTAAACACAATAATATCAGGAATAATTGTGTCATTTCTAGCAAAGGGGGAAGATAGAATGTTTTCAAACAACCATACAACAATTGAACCACAAGAAATGGAAGATGAACTTAAAATTTTGGCTTGTGTGTATGATCCTCGTCAAGTATCTGCAATACTAGCCACAATACTAGCAATACATGGCTCTAAAACATCACCTTCTACCACTTATTTAATGCACTTAATAGAGCTTGTGAAGAAAATCAAGTCAAACTTGTTATACCATGAAAAGGAAAATGGTGATATCAGTGATGACGACGAAGCCTTTGGTGGAAATGATGTGGTGGACATTAATAATGCCCTAGATGCCTTCACTGAAGACACAAAGATTTTGGTCCAACAAAAAAGGACAGTATCTTCTTTTTTAAATGTGTATGAAGATGTGTGCAATGAAGCAGAAAATCTTCAAGTATCGATTATTCTTCTTCCCTTTCACAAGCATCAACGAATCGATGGAAAACTTGAAAGCGGAAAAGAAGGAATAAGGATTACTAATCAAAAGGTTCTTAGGCACGCACCTTGTTCTGTTGGTGTAATTATAGAAAGAGGACTTACTACGTCATTTGGTTTCTCAGAACTAATAGAATCTGAAAACATTCAAAATGTTGCAACACTTTTTTTTGGAGGGCCAGATGACCGCGAGGCTATTGCTTGGAGCCTACGCATTTCAAAATGCCCTCGAATTAACTTGACAATCGTTAGATTTTTGTTGTCGTCTTCTTCTTCTTCTAAATTAGAAAATGAACAAATTGATAAAAGTGGAGTACAATCTGCGGAAAAAGAGATATTAATGTCGTTGTCTGGGGAAGAGACTGTGAATGATGAGATTGACAATACCTTCATGGTTGATTTCTATAACAGGCATGTGGCTTCAGGACAAATTGAATATGTAGAAAATTTCGTGAAGGATGGAAGACAAACAGTGGAATGTTTGAAAGAGATTGGTGACATATATTCTTTGTTTATAGTTGGAAAGGGTGGTAGAGGAAATAATTCACTAACAATAGATATGAGTGATTGGGAGGAATGTCCAGAACTTGGATCAGTTGGTGATATTTTAGCTTCTTCAGATTTTGATATTCATGGCTCTGTGTTGGTCATTCAACAACATAGAGATGCCAAGAAAGGTCTAATACATGATTAGCATTTAAATACAATAGAATTAGACTTCTTCATGTACTTAACTTTATGAACATATGGTGTATAGATGATTTTTTTTTCCCTTTAACGTTGTGTTAAACAACAAATGAAATGTTATGCATATGTTATTTTTAGGTTAACTAGATTGATGACCCGTGCGCTGCACGGGTCTTATGAGTTGTATTACATTCATTATTAGTAAAATGCAATAGTGTAAGTCCCACTTAAGATTGTGATCTAAAGTGAGATTTTGAATATGAGAGTATCTAATAGGTACCAAGTCTTAAAAATATATTTATATATACATAGTTGTGTTAAAACAAACAAAATTCCAATGTTAAAAAATGTGGTAATTCCTGTTAACCAATAGTTCATATTTTTTCATCAAAAACCAACAAATATAGACATCCAAAAGTAAACAATTTATGGAGCATTGCATAAATGGCTTAAACTCTATTAAAATTCACTTTTGTTATGATTCCCAAAATTGTTGCAACAACTTATAACATCGACTAATCTTCATATGAAGTCCTAATCCCTTGGTAAGACCAATACTAATTACATTTTAAGTCCCACAATTGTATGTGAGCCATTCATCTCAACCTGATATATCTAGTTTGAAAGTTATATCTAATATCGTGAGATAAATTAAATAGAAAACTCTGAAGAGCTGGAGACGCTTTTTTACTGAGCAAATGCATCCGAAGAAACATGCTAAGCAGCACCTGCTACTTGTTTGTTCTAAAGAACTTTAGGAGCCAATCTTTGACACTAAATTTGGATGACTGTCTATACTTGGAATGAATGTAGCAAGCAACCTGCATATAGTTATACTCAAATTAATCATATAATGATTGTAAAATAAAAGCATATCCGAAGGAGTAGTGTTTGATTAGATCATTGTCAATCTTACCGACAATCTGCATTTGGAAGATGTGACCCAACATGTCATAAGCATGCTCCCTAAGACAATCATCATGATGGATTAAATTTTTCTCTACCACAAAAAACTCTTTAAGTTATTAAAGAAAGAATTTTTCTATCA
>Ga0209282_1001450_pt1 | contig 13052 bp, 9 predicted proteins | sample Mtrugardesep15_FD_187529 | JGI IMG/M metagenome (GOLD analysis project Ga0209282, IMG submission 187529) | Root nodule microbial communities of legume samples collected from California, USA - M. trunc garden sep15 (SPAdes) (version 2) | ecosystem: Host-associated > Plants > Roots > Nodule...
TGGTGCATTTCAAAAAGATAAGAAGTTATATTATATGATATTATATTTGTTACATTGTTGGTGTCATTGAAACAGATATGTTTAGTTTTTTTGAATAAGAAAAAGATATGCATAGTTTGTTGCAATATAAAGGTGCAAAATATATATAAGTATAATTTTTTTAGGCATCTATACTTTTACTTTTAATTAAAATCAAAATTTTATAAAAATAATCATACGCATTATGCAAGCTAAAAATATATATAGGCATTAGCGTAACAAAAAAACAGACAGACATAAAATATTTCTCAAAACGCTAATGTGTGTATATATATTCGTGAGGTTGAAGAGAGGAAAAAAAATATTTGGTATTATTAAATGATAGCGTGAATAAAAATATTTGTGAGGTTGTAATGATTAAACGATATTGAAATTAAATATATAAGTGATAAAAAGATAATAAAATTCCTTTGAAAAAAAGATAATAAAATTAAATGAAACCTCCTTAACAAATTAAATGAACAATTAAAAAAATTAAATGGAAGAAAAAAATATATTGAAATATAATATTAAAAAATAAAAGAAAAGGTTCCCGACGTGAGTTGAAGTGATGTGCTTGTGAAATAAATTGTCAAGAAGTAGTTTTTTGAAGTAGCATTCAACAACTTTTTGTCAAAGCTCATTCCATTCAATTTGATACATTCAAAAAAAGTACTTTTTTAGTAAGTACTTAATTGATATTGTGTTTGGCCTAACTTCTCCTTAAAAATGTAGAGAAGTTGAAAAAAAAGCAGGGTTAAATGGTACTTTAATAGTTAAAAAAATTACTTATTGAAAATAGTTAAAAAAAAATTGGCACTTTCAAAAATTAAAAATTAAAAAAAAAATTGATGAGTGTCTTAAAAAAATTGGTGACGTGGCATGAGACCAAAGCTATTAATTATGGAATGACCAAATTGCCCCTTCCAGGGGCAAAAATGGAAATCCATAGGGTATTAACTTTTATATATAGTAAGTAGAAGCATTTTAACCGCAACACACAACAACAAACTCATGTTCAAATTTGGATATGTTTAATGGATTTGCCATAGGAATATTGGCAAGACCAAACACTCTTTGAAATAGATGGCCTATTGGGACACCATTAATTCTAGATGGTCCTATACAAAACAGGGTATTTGGTCACTAAGGATTCTTGTGGATATGGATTTGTCGTAACAATTTTTTGATGAAATCCTTGTTGAGCGAGAAGGATATGCTTTCTATGTAGAAGTTTGTTGTGATAGGTTCCCTGATTTCTGTTCTCATTGTCAGAACATAGGGCATTCTATTGGAACTTGCAAATGGATACATTCTATGAAGAAAAAAAACTTTGAAAGTCGATCTTGGGAAGAAACCGATGGATAAAGAACAACAAGCGCCACCAAAAGTAACACAACAAAATGTACCTCGACTAAATATGTATCACATAAATCAAGGTTGGTTTGCATCAATATCTTAAAGAACTATATATATTATACCAAATCAACTATATAAGTTCTCACATCGAATTCCCTCGTATAAGATGAGTAGTGACAAAAAGGAGTGTATTCCAATACATTCTTTTGAACTTAATCTTATTGCACTGTCAATTGACAAGTTTGAATTGACAGAGGAGGATGATCAAGCACAAAACAACATTTTAGAAGTGCATTCCCTTTCTGCACACTCATCTTATACGAACAAATTTGATGTGATTTCATTCAGTTGATCTTTCAGATCTTTTAACGTGACATCGTCCCGAACCTTAACAAATAAGGGTTTTCACTGTTGAAGCGTACTTGAGCGCTGAACAAATTGTCTATTGTTTCAAACCTACATCATAAGAAATTAAACAATCAATGAAAAACGAATTCAAACATTTCATCAAACACTTGGAGTGCAAATTATATATACTCTAAAACTCAAAACTACAACATAAACATGCAAACATCTAAACATTTAAACAACACAAGTCATTTACATATAAACATTGTATCATTTCTTGCCAAAAAAACTCAATTTAAACAAACACTAGTACTAAAAAAAAAAATTAAGAGGAAAAATCTAACATATAAACATAAAATGTTAATGGTATTTGATTATGAAAACTTACTTGTTATTGGCTTATTGCAGTGTTGGTTGATTTGAACTTCAAGAAATTGGGGTTTGGATGATTTGAGATGAGAAATGAGGAAGAATGAAGAGATAAGTTGTTGTCTGATCTATAAAAGGACACCACGTGACTAAACTCACGCTGGATGTACCAAATGCGACTTAAATTGTGACTTAAGTCACGTTGAGTTTAACATTTACGTGACTTGATCCATGTATTTTGGGAAATGCAGTTAGGAGTGAGCGATTCTTGATGGGAGAAAAGTAGTTTCCCAAGGACAATTTGATAGTTAAGAATATAAGAGGTTGGATTGTATCTTAATACACACCAAAGTGGGAAGGAAGCAAAAAGATGGGGAATGGAATACACCACAACATATCTCACTCCATTCCACTGAGTAGTGCTAGCAACACTCTCCTTAAAATGATGGGTCTCACACATTAGAAATAGATTCCACTTAAAATGGTGGGTCATACATTGATTTTATCCAATAAAAAAATAAGTATTGAAGTGAGTGTTGAAAAGAGAATGTCCCTAGCATTCCTCTTCACTTTTAAAAATCTAGATTATAGAACTCCGTTTTATATTACTCAATTTTATCATATTTCATAAACTTATAAGAGGCATAGCCTTCGTTATATACAAAGGGGCATTACGAATAATCAGTTATTATGTAAAAAAAATAATAACTGGTTTATCCAATTTAGTAGCAAACTTAAAACAGAAGGATAAGTGACCTAACTAATATATATACTAACAAATTTAAATAAAGCCTAAAAACAAAAGGTGACATCCTTGTATGGAACAAAAACAATCATAATTCAAAATGAAGAATTGAACCTGATAAGAAAACTGACATTAACTATGACTTTACATTGGACTAAACAAGAGTTCAAATAGTAGAAAAATCAATCATTCCAAATACATGCCAAAAGTTCATCATATCCTGGGTACTTTTTCGTCCCCAATTAACCACCTCGTCAACCAACTTGGATCATCAGCGAAGAATTTACAAGATGAGGGAATGATCCCAAGGTCAGCACCAACTTGGTCATACTCCTTTAGAGCTGCTTCCATCTCTGCTGCAACACCAGCTTCATTTATAATTTCAAATGAACTCATGCTTAGAGCATCTGCGTAATGTTGCTCTCTTTCATGATCATCTTGGAAAAGTTCAAAGGCAGGTCCCTGTAGAAGTAGATGAAGGTGTGGATAAAATACTAGAAAAAACTGCATCTTGGCAGGCATAAGATGTAATAACACAACACACAATAAAATCCTACATGTTCTGTTATCTATTAATACCTTTATGTCATTATTTATTTGTTTGTTGATTTCCTTATAATGTATATTAGAGAAACTAATAAGAAAGACTCAGAGATTAAAGAGTTGGACCAAAATATGGTTTATGTCTTTATGATTAGAACATTATGGTGTAACTTGATCCATGTAGCCGACCCCACTTTGTGGGATAAGGCTTGGTTGTTGTACATTTCTTGCATGTTGGATAAACAAACAGAATATAACGCGAGTAAGACCAAGGATATTTATTAACCTTCAACCTGCCCATCATTACTACACCAAGACCCACCACGGCATAGCCAAAGGAATGCTTAATATTCACATGAAATTACATACCTGACATAACTCAGCATAATGTTTATATATCTCACTGCTTTCATCTTGATCACCAAGGAGGGTACCTCCATACCAACCATTGGACTCGTTTGCTGAGGTCATTGTAAAGTACCTAAAAAGTCAAGGATATGACAAAAGCATCATCAGTAAAACGTTACAAACTAAACCTCACAAATCACAATGTACTAAATATACAGAGGTTATCTGATGTGCGGATGTTATGAAGTAGGAAAAATAACAAAACGGACACTGAGCATCTAAAGATATATAGAAAATGCATCAAAGCTTTGTGAGGATGATGCACGTTCTAGATACATACCTTTGAAAAACATCCTCTTCATTCATATCATTACCAGAGGAAAGCCAATTCAAGTTGCAAAAGTCATTAGCATGACATCCCCCAATGTCGGTTTCACTAGAAGCAACTTTTGCAGCAGAGGAACCTTCTTCATACTTTCTCTGGCCAAAAAGCCAATTTGGGCTTTTAAGTTGTATCTCACTGTATTAAAATAACAGATAAGCAGTGAATCAACAAGAATTACCTCACGATACCAAGAGCACGTATTATTTTTACATCGCACAGGCTGACATTCCGCCCACTATTTCCCACCTAAAACTAAAGTTTTAGCTAGGAACTTACATGCATAGAAATGAAGGGAATATATTTAAAAACAAGAGAGATTGGTGAAGAATTATACTGATTTTAACAAACGAATTAATGGCTCCTTTGTATTAGATGTTGTTCAATGTCAATTGAAGTTGAGTAATTTAAAGAATGAACTCTATGAATATTGCGGGTAAGAGTGTAAAAGTTTGTAGGAAATCCAACATTTTCCCATTTGCATGAGTTAAAATCGAAACCAAAAACGTTGTAAGTTTCTCTTGACTATACTCCCTCCGTTTCAAAATGAGTGGCGTTTTAGCCAAAAAAAAATTGTTTCAAAATGAATGTCACTTTCAATTTCCCATGCAATAATAACTTTTTCTTTTCAATTGTACCCTTCAGTTAAATACTATATACACTACTTCCAAAGTATTATTTTTTCTTTAATGAAAAACAAACCAATAGTTGATTAGGATAATTTGGTAATATAACATCTCTCTTTCTTTGAATTAATACATTTCTTAATATGTGTGTAAAAACCTTAAACGACATTCATTTTGAAACGGAGGGAGTAATGTTATGTCCAAAGACAATCTCCAATTAATCAAATAGACAGTGATGCTTTTGCATATCAATTTTGCTTAAAAAAAAACTAATAAAAGAAAAATAATGGTACATATTAGGAACGCAAACATTGAGAGAAAACAATTAGTTGAAGTAAATGAAGGGAAAGCATATGACAACACATCATGCTGACCAATACAACTCAGTAATGCAGGTATTAAGAAGCAATAACAAAGGAACAATATCAACTATTGCCATCATAAATCACCAAGCAGAGGTAGAGGAATCCGGTGTTAAAACAAATGGCAGGAAAAATTGTAGTATTCACAAGCGCACATACTAACAAAAAATAATGAGCACAGGAAAGCACTCAACAATTTTAATATAGTAAAAATAAATGGGAGCAGGGTCTGAGTTAGTTAGACAGTTCGATGTCAGTTTAGTTATTTATTATAATTTGAATATTTAAAGGGATGAATAGTTCAGTACAGTGGTTAATGTAATAGGAGCAAGATAGAAGGAAGGCATTCAGAAATTTAGATTTGAACACTAAGCATATGCCGTGCTATAAAAGGGGAAACCATTAGAATGAGAGTGCTCCTTAGGTTCTTTTTAATTCAATAAACACTACAAAAAGTATTAATTTTCCTTTCCTTTGTTTTTCTCACCGCTCCCTCTGAAAAACCTGTTTCAAGGTTTCTAACAAAACTAAAATCATCAGAGACAAAGAATAAGAGACATTACGCTGCATCAGGTGCTACACCACTGTTTCCAGAAACTCCACCTGGCTTCTGATCAGGTTCGCAGGAAAGCCTTACATTTTTAATTGTACTACAGGTCTTTTCAATTAACTTGTCAAATGATGTCAGCTTTATGCGTGAGAAATCATCTCTGCAAGCTGGTACAGGGGTGAAGATTGTTCCGTCTCTCCCAGGGGACTTAAGGTTTGGTTCACAACTGCAGATTTGAAAAGGATATAGAAGATCGAAAAGGTAAATAAACAATATATATAAAAGATGGGAATAGCAAGATCAAATTCAAAAATATTATAGAAGCATGGGGGATGGATTTTGACATATATAACTTCTAACAGAAGGGAGGTCGTATTTTTTTGGAGGTACAAACAAAATACAGGATAAGATCAAATGTTCCCAAGGATATGGCGTAACCAAAGGATTTAAGGTGACGGCTTCGCTAGATCAAAACCTTGTGCTCTGATGACAACTTGAAACAAATGAATTTCTCATATTTGAGTATGTGATGATACACTTGTGATGTTAACACAGTAGTGCCGTACATATAAGGAACTCTCCGCACATAGGGATTGAGAATAATCACAATTATGAATCTACTGTCTCTAAGGAAACTAAATCATAAAAAGGAAATAAATAAATAAAAATAGACACTGCACAAGTCATTAAATAACAAAGAGGAATGCTCATAAATAAAGAAAGTAACAAGGAGGACTCACGACTTCTCAGGAAAAAGATCATCTCCAATCCCAGATACATGGAGATAATAATCTGAATCAAGCTCCCATAGAGCAGGTTTTCCTTCCTGTGGTTTAAAGTAACCTAAAAATCTGGCAAAGGAACAATGGCATCAGTATTTTAGACTATTATTCAAGACAAAATTAACAACAGGCTAAAGTATTTAAATTTAAATTCTTAAAAGTGCACATGTTAAAGAACTACACAGTAATTCTATCTCAAAAGTTTAAAAGTACAAAAAAAATTCTTTTCAATGCAAAATTTCTAATTTTGAGTTTCTTAACAAAGTTCCAAGACCCTCTAAATATTAGAAACTAAAAAAACTCAATATTATTGAAGATGAGATATAAATTCCGATTAAGAAACATAAAATGGGTGGAAGGAATAATACAAGTTTATTGCATCTTGTTTTTCACCATCCGTGTAAGCATTACTGTAATATCGTTTTATGGATTTTAAAAATTCTCTTGACTGTGTTGTTGCTTTCCACTTTCCCTGCCTCTCTGGAAACACCTGTAAATTCACAAAAAATACATCTATAATAACATCAGCAGAAATAATATACAAATAAGAAAATTAGACACTTTATCCTACAGATTACGCCAATTTAAAATCATGTCAAATACGTCATACAGTATTGTGAGCTGCAGAACCACCATACTGCTGTGCAAGAGCATCTCCCATACTTTGATACATATCCATTAGAGCTGCTGCAATACTACTGTCAGGATCCACTTTTGGCACATCAGACAAACCCATTGCATGGAGCTGGCGTCCTAAAGCTTGTAGGCCATAAGCATATTGGGCGACATTTGTACGGTCCAAGCAGTCAATGCAATTGGTACGGAGAACTCCACTCTGAAAATGTGGTGTATCACTATTAAAATAATCATCTTTGTTCTGATGATTCATGTCAGTCTCTCTATCTCGATTAGCCATAGAAGTTAGCACTTCATTACTGATTCCAAGCCTTGCCAGATCCCCAGAACTAGCTGTTAGTTCTCTCAGCGAAGCATCCCTATATAAGGAGATGTTGAAATGTAAATAAAATTTTCTTTCTCTTGAGCAACATATTGCTCTTTTACACATACAAAATAAAAACTTCAACAATGTTTTCTAACATAAGAATCTCCCAGACTTAACACTAATTACACTACCATTGACAAACTACCACCAATCCGTATGTCACTAGGCACAGTCAGGTATATTGATCAAATGATGACATTTGGATCTAAATAATAATAATAAAAATAATCATGATGATGGACAGCCCAATGTTGTCTCCCACCATGACAAGTCCAGGGAAGAGTTAGAGCTCTTGTAGGTTGTTGAGATATTATTAGATTTAAATTATATTATGTTGAGTAAACATCTCTGATTGGGTTTGTTAGTATTATTCCTATAAGCAATGGATTTAGTTGTAGAGTTGAAGTAATCACTTGGTTATAAATATCAATTGAGTATCAGGAAGCTACTATCAAGTCATCATCAGTAATATTCAACGTTCTTATTGTTTTCTCTCTTTTCCATTTATCTAAAAAAATATTACAACTTCAACATAGGTCAATAATTTTCATTAAAAAATAAACGAAGTCTCCTTTAATGCATTATCCTCTGTTGTTCACTCTCTACGATACAATACACATGACAAAGTTGTCTTGTGACTCAAAGGCCAACAGCAAAGTAAGCTTAATAATGCAGAGATGAGAATGTTATGATACATGAGTGGCCACAAAAGACAAGATAGAATTGAGAATGAAAGATTTTGAAGGAATCGGAGTAGCACCGTCTATGAAAAATATGATAATCTCCTTACACCACCATAGGTGGTTCGGGCAAGGATGTAAAATAATTGTATAAGCACCAGCAAAGAGAGGGTGGATGAGATGGAGAATAGTCCAATTATCCAAGGTGGAGAAACAGAACCATAAAAAGGTCATACCAATTAGAAAAATTTAGATTTAAATGGGATACCATTAGACCAAATTCATGTTAAGACATCATGGCATTGTGTGATCTGTGTAGACAACAATGGAAAAATTGATATTTTTGCAGTACAGCTACGATTCAACTAAAACATAAATGAAAAACAAAAAAAAAAATTGTATTCAATGTTACTTAACAATTCAAACAATGGATCCTACCTTGCTGTGCTTGTTCGATTACTCTTGTTTGCCCTCTTTACGATGTTGGGCTTGCCACTATAGTAAAAACTTGTTAAATCAAGTGCTTCACTTGCTACAGCTCCTAAAACTGCCAAAACATTGGCAGACTTGCTTTGAAAACAGCAGAGCATAATAGAGAATAGTCAGATTTAAAATAGAACTGCAGGAAAAAATGAAAAGACTGGTATTGAAAAACAATATGGTAAAGCTTAATATCCTCACGTTTTTGCAAACTTGTGAAAGTCCCAGTGAATAAATCTAAGATGGCTCTCTGCTGGTAGAATTTGGTTCAGATACCCAACAGCATTTGCAAATTCACGCCTCAGCATCATTTCTCGGGGCCTTTTCTCAACTGTCTACATTTTATCATTTAAATAAGCCACAAAAATTATAAAGAGAATATTTCAATGAAGAAATAAGTATGCAAAAAGGGAAAAAATCTAGTTTATCGTTTAAGATCAATTTCTAATCTTAGAATATCTCAGGTTATTATTTTTATATTGAGTCTAACTCATCCTTCAAAAACCGACTTGTAAGTTGAGGAATGTCACTCTTTATAAACTTGTTTCAGACCTTATCACTATTCAATGTGAGACTTTGGATTTTCCCAAACGTTATATCCCAAAATTTAGTTTTCATATTACCGAGTTATTATTATAATTTGTTTCTTGATGTCCTTATTTCTTCACAACAACACTTTGTTCTCATATGTATTAAGCAACTATCAATTTATTATAAATCATATCGTACCGTTATCATACTCAATGTTCTTATTATTTCTCTTCTTCTTTTATAAAAAAATCATCGCTTCCACACTACTAAACCCAGAGCAAAAATGAAGGATCAACATTAATTCTTGTTGAAGTTATGGGTTTTGGATAACACAGGGAGAGAAATAATAATATTGCGAACTTGTTTTCATGAAATTGTTGTCGTGGTATCATTTCAAAACTTATGACCATTTTTGCTTAAAGAAATTATTGAGAGGAGTTTAACATGACCACATTATCAGGGATCCTAACATCAGCAATCAAAAAGGAAACTTTCAGCATTAGCTCAAAATATCTCTCTTATTTGTCTTAAAGAAGATTTCATGGTATAGAACGTTGGATAAAATACTATATGCTTCATTTTTAGGCAGTGCCCATTTCATTCAGATCTTTGGTCATTTTTTATTTAAAGATTAGTTGTTGTGAACAAGAAAAAGTTCTAGACTGGCATTTAAATTTCCCAATGAGATGCCATTTTGTAAAACCATGGGAAAGTGCTATTCTGAAATGGGGATGGGGAAATGGAAGAACATTACTTTTTTCTACAAGTAAGAACAATAATTAGAATTTGTGAGCTTCATTATTATTTTTTATTAGGAATTACCTTGATCAAATTCAGGACAATAATTGGATTGCCATATCTCTGAGCAAGGTCTTCAAAATGGAATTTTGTTGCCTGGTATGTTGGATCATATCTCTGCACTGGAAGTCAAAACAGGGGGAAACAAAAGATCGAAAGGAAAGTGTTACAACAGCATAGAATTTCACAATGAACAGATTAATATTAATCCCAACTGTATTCTTACAAATTATGTCAGGCTTAGGGCTAAATCTTGATGCTTCTTGTGACCAGAAAAGCGGTATTGATCCACGCATTTGCACAACTGAACTCATTTTGCCTTTGCAGGAGCCAGCTTCTTCATCAAGGACAATCTGCTCTGTCTCAACATCATTAGCAACCCTCCCTCGATCATTCACTCCCCTTTTCAGGTAACTACAAAAATAATTCTTGATGAAGAAAATTAATCCAACAGCTTCATTACGGCCAGATAAACAATGTACACCAAAACTTTACAAAATACAGATGATTTATGACAACAAAGAATATTCCATATTTAACTACTACTACTACATATTCCAATCCATTTAGCAGGACAATGTTAAGGAAGAAATTGAAATTGAATAATAGAAACTTAAATAGCTATCAAATTTAAATTATCCCAATGATTTCATGACATCTGATTCAATTGCATAGAACTATAAAGTGAAATATAAATAAAATATCAAACCATGAACTTACCGTGTCCCAGCAAAATGTCTAGAGCGTCGAGAAATCAAGGAAACACTGAAGTCCCTCCCAAAGATCGATAAGCGAGACTGCAATTTTATAGATCTTAAATTAGTTATACAATGACAAAGGCTCTGGATAAATAAACTGTGAAAACTTAATATTATATTTCAGAGATAAATAATCTACAGCCACTGATGTGTTTATATAGGCTATTTTAACCTAATGGGCCTGACTAATGGGACAACTACAAATTACTAATAATAATCGTAAAACTTCATTATTCACAACATAAACTGATTGACAGGACAATGAACTCAAGAAATTACAGAGAAAAGAAAAAAGGCAATGAATTATATCTTACGTATAATATTTGTACATATATGTGGTAGTCTTTAGTTACTGGTTACCGTTAGTTCAGAAATATGGAACAAAATAGAGATAGTCTAAGCTCCTGTTTGTTTTTGCGGTGAATGCAAGCTTAACATGCATTGTCTGTAAAGCTACAAAATGTAGCTTCTTCATTTTCCCTCGGGACGCGAAAAATGCAAATCCACCACTATTCCAAACAAGCTATAAGATACTCTTAAGATAAGAATTTAATCTTATGAGATAATCAAAGATACTCTAAGAAAATATCAATCACAATCAAATAGCTCTTTTGAGGCATAGAAGTTCATCTCAATCAAAAGTCCGGTATGGATGAACTAAATTTCCCAATGGTTTCAGCATTGTCAACTCTTTCTCTTTCCTTCTTGCTTTGCATGTTTTACTGTTTTAGAGCATATATTATAACCCAAACAGTACTTTCCCTATTTTATCTCTATATATATTATGTTTCAGTTCAAAAAAAAAGGTCAACCTGGTGCTATTAAGTTCACATCATGGCTAGTAGTGATGGACCTAGAAAGTTGTGGGAGCACCACATAAGTGCATAAAAATCTACAGCATTAAAAATATAACGTGCTACCTCTAACACTATAAATATACATCATGGTTAATCTATATAAATTCTCGTTTTTTGGGAACATTGTATGAAGTTTCATTTTCAAAAACAATAGTAGTGATGGAGTAGAAGGTTGACTAGAAACAGGATTCAAGCCACTGAGGGTCTACTCTGAGCAGCCTTATCTTGCATTTACAAGAGGCTTATTCCACAACTTGAACCTACAACTTCGTAGTCACATGACAACTCAACATTGTGTCGGGTCTCCTCTTTGTATCCATCCAAAATTATTTTTCCTCATACAGATTATAGAGAGTGAGCAAAGGGCGAGAAATGTGATTTACCATAATACCCCTAGGGGAATCTAAAGGCCATCTTATTATTAACTGAAGAAAAGAACGAAGTTAGTCAATAACATGTTTGATTCTATCATAGTAGTCAATAGCGGCCAATAGCGGCGCTATAGCGGCAGCGCGGTGCGGTGCTGTGCCGGAGCGCTACGCAACAAGCCATAGCGTTGCGGTGTGAGATAGCGGCGCAACGCTTCGTAGCAGTTTTGCGGTTTAGAACCGCTATTTCATTTTAAGTGAAAATACAAAATTGTCCTTGGTTTAAAAAAAAAACAAGGGTATTTTTGACATTTTCATCAAACCCTAAAAAGTTCAGCTTCTCTCTTCCTTCTTTCATTCTTACGCAAAACGGCGTTTATCTGCAAAATGCAAAACGCATCTTCTCTCTGCTTTTCTGCTGTTCTGTGAAACTTCTTCACCTCATCTGTAAGTCTTCCTCTACTTTGTCGTGTTTGCTCTGTTATCCTGTAATTTTTTTGTTTAACAATCTCAAACTCTGTTGTCCTGTTACTTTTTTGTTCTAGTTTTCTTTGTTATTATTGATTCCAAACTCCATTCTGCTCTCTATGTTTCTGTTTGTAGTTTGTACAAACAATCCTCTGTTTAGTTTATATAAAACTCTATTCTGCTCTCTATGAAATAGCGGTCATTGCGCTATGCGCTATCCCGCTATAGCATTTTTGGGGTCGGCCGCTACGCGCCGCTATCCGCTATTAACTACTATGGATTCTATTGTGTTTTAGTTGTTGAAAACTGTTTCATAAAGGAAAACTTCAAATGAAATTATTTAAAAATAAAGTCTTAATAAATTAGTTTTAAATCAAGACATGTTTGAATAGCATTTAAACGATGAATCTCAGTTTTTCCACTCATCTACCAACATCATATTCTGTTTTCAGTCCTTGCTCTGACCATAGCACTTGGTAATAATTGTTGCTTTAAGGTAAACATTACAGGAACCTGAAATTCTGTCAGATAGACCCATATAGAAACATGTTTGTATAAATCCATTATTGCACAGCCACCAAGAAGAGACAATGAGCATTGAACCAATTCAGGTTTTTTCTATGATTCTATCTCAGGAATCCTAATTCCCAATAGTAGTAAATTTTGGACTGTTCCTC
>Ga0209282_1001451_pt1 | contig 13047 bp, 13 predicted proteins | sample Mtrugardesep15_FD_187529 | JGI IMG/M metagenome (GOLD analysis project Ga0209282, IMG submission 187529) | Root nodule microbial communities of legume samples collected from California, USA - M. trunc garden sep15 (SPAdes) (version 2) | ecosystem: Host-associated > Plants > Roots > Nodule...
GTCATTTCCAGCACCACATTTGGATTTGGGCTTGGCAATAATCAGATTTCTTCTATACACACTTATCCCATAAACCCTAGGTCGCCGCTCCTTCATCAGGGCCTGCATCTTAAGTTTAATTTCTAGCCAAAACAGGGTAAAATCAACTATATTTGACGTGAACTCTATTCAATTGGAGTCATATCGTAAGTTCAGTACTCCAAAAGCACAAGAATGAGTTCCTATAACGGCCGACCAAAGGAGCCCAAGTTCCCACCGAGCGAGCCTATGGTTTAATTTCTAGACCAGAACAGGGTCAAATCAAATATACTTGACGTGAAAGAAAAAAAAATACTTGACGTGAACTCTCTATTCAATTGGAGTCATAACAAGTTATAAAGTGCATCTGACTGTGATGCTCTGTTCAATTGGAGTCATGTCAGCTGTATTTGACTAGAGTCACATCAGCGATATTTGAGTGCAAATCTATATTCAATTGGAGTTGAATCAACAATATTTGACTACAATTATCTATTCAATTAGAGTAATTTCAGCTATATTTGAGCTCCAACCGGAGTTGAATCAACAGTATTTGACTACAGATCTCAATTCCAAAATATTGCACAGAAAATAGACCCCACCGGAGAAACCCGACAGCATAGACTAGAGAGTAATATAATTCATTTAGCCTTTACATATAGTCATACAGCCAAGGTATCCCACACATGATTTTTATGCTCTGCTATCAATGCGGGATTGCGGCGCAGCCAATCCCTAAAAGGCGTGACGCGGGAGCGAGTGCTCTAATACATTTAATACTAAAATACCATATTGTTCAAAACGAAATGCTAAAATACCTTAAATTACTCAAAATAATATATTATATTTACTAAAATACCTTATCATACATGAACTAAAACAATATATTATATTTATTAAAATAATATACAATTTTTACTATTATTTATTTGTGTTATTTGTTATTTTATTATTACTTTTTTTGTCAGAATTATTTTTTATCTTAAGTCTTAAAAGACCACGGTTAAAATATAATAATATACTAGTCTTAACAGGCCCACGGAAAAGACCACGGTTAAAAAATAATAATAATAATAATAATAATAATAGTCTTAACAGGCCCACGGTTAAAAAAAGAGCAAGCCCAATAGTTCATAGCAACGTAGCCAAGATCGAGTCCCATCTTACGTGCCACAGCAGCACCTCGACCATGCTTCGACTTTACTCTGGTTTGGTTTTGCCCTGTTTCCTGTTTTTTGCCATTTTTTCTCTGTTTTTCTCTATTTTTGTTGCATGGTTCCTCTGTTTTTATGCTTGGTTCCTCTGTTTTCCCTCTATTTTCTCTATCTATTTCTCTCAACTCTATCAACAACCTACCGGTCCTACTTACAAACCGTGGTACGTTCTTTGTGTGTACGTTCTTTCACCGTTCGACTGATCCTACGTAGGATCTCGATCCTGACTACATTGTTCATATAGTCATACAGTTACAACCCTAGATTTGAATCATAACAATAGCGTTACAGCAACACGCCGCCTCTTCATGCTTCTCCCTCTCCTACTATGTTTTTTCACTCCTAAAACATTGAGAAAGGGTTATCTGAACTTCATCTTCTACTACTCTGCACTTTGTCCTCCTTTATTCTTTCTACTACTTTGTTAGCTTCTTCTTCCTCTATGTTGCATTAAACAGCACCTCAGTAAGTTTTCATGGGTGAAGCGGCCGCTTTGACCGAGTTATCACCGCTCCCCTACACCGATATCTTATATTGGGTGAATATCGACCATATTTGACTGCAGTTCTCTATTCCAATTGCGGGTCGCTTATATCAAATACTAACTGCAACTCTCTTCAATTAGAGTCATATCATATCAGCTATATTTGACTATGATTCTCTGTTCAATTGGAGTCACATCAACTGTATTTGAGTGCAACTCTATTCAATTGGAGTCTTAACAACAATACTCGACTACAATTCTCCATACCAATAGAGAATTATATCAACAATACTAAACTGCAACTCTCTATTCAATTGGGGCTATATCAGCTACAATTTTCTACATTTAAAGGAATGAATCACACGCTACAACCATAATTTAAAAATGAAATTTAAGTGAATGAGAGATATTACCAGATTGTTATCCAAGGTACCAACAAGAATAAACTTAGCATTAGGCGAAAACTTGACATACGAAACAGGAGGATTTTCATCATCAATAAGAGTCTTGATACAATGACCAGTAGAAGCATCCCAAATCCTGCAAAGACCATCATAACTACTCGAAACAATTAGAGTCCCATCGCGGTTAAAATCAACAGCAGTCACCGGATCAGAATGCGCAGGTAAAACCTTAAGACACTTCCCAGACTTAACATCCCAAACCCTAACAGTCTCATCAAACGAACCAGAAACAATAACATTACTCTGAGGATTAAAATTAACACAGAAAACGTAATTCGTATGACCGTGAAGAGTCTTCACAAGCGAACCTGTCGGAACATCCCATAACCGGATGGTTTTGTCGTCGGAGGCGGAGACGAGGTAGCGGGAATCGGAGGAGAAAGCGAGGTCGGAGACGCCGTGTTGGTGGCCTTCGTATTGTTGCATAGGTGAAAGAGTGAGGCTGTTGGAATCGGAATCGGAGTTAGTGAAGCCGTAAGTGCGGAGGGTTTTGTCGGCGGAGGAGGAGGCGAGAAGACGGCCGTTGGAGGAGAATTTGACGGCGGAGATGGCGCGTTTGTGGCCGGTTAGGGTTTGGGAAAGTGTGTAAGGTTTGTAGTTTGAGGAATCGCAATCCATTGGTTCTTCTGTCGCCATTTTCTTTTTTCCCTCTCGTTTACAACTTCAATTCAATTCGCTTTGTTAAGTTCAAACACACTTCAACTTTTATCGCTTGCACTCTCATTCATTATTAGAGAGGAAAAAGAGGGGATTTTTGTTTTATTTACCCTTTTTTTTTTAAACAAGATAATTAGACCTTTTTTTTTATTCAACTTTTGTAAAAAAATAAAAAAAATTATCTCCACAAAATTTTAGAAAAGAAATTAGTATAAAAATCCTTTCATAAAAGATTATGGTGTGTGTTGAATTATGATTTTAAAGGACAGTTATTGTTTAAAAAAGTCTTAAAGATTTTAAGGTATTGAATTTTAAGAATTTATTGAAAAAAAATGATTATAACACACTCTCTTTCACAATATTCTCGATACATATTTATTTAAAAGAGATCCGGGGAGGGAGAAAGAGATAGAGAAAAGAGAGATAGTAAAATTTTAAAAGAAAAAACAATAATAAGAAATCTTATGTTTTTATGTTAAAATTTCACTGGAAATTCCACAAAATCAATCAAAATTCAATTTAGTAAACAATCTTTCAAAATTTGAATGATTTTTTCCTTAATATTTTTTTTAATGATTTTGAATATCACGAGACTTTTTTTAAGTGATGAAGAGTGTTGATTGAATACCACAAGATTTTTTTAAAAAATAACAAAGAGTTTTGATTGAATACCATAAAACTTTTTTGAAGTTACGAAAAGTTTTGATTGAACACCGCAAGATTTTTTCATAATAAAAAGTCTTTTAAAATTCATTTGAATCTTAATCCAGCACTTTTAAACGAGTAATACCTCAAATTCGTCCATGAATTTTCACCAATCAGCCAAATTCGTCCTTGAATTTTACTAAATATCTATTTAGTCCTTGAATTTTACAAACGTTCATCAAAAGGTCCCTCCGTCCAAAAGCTCCGTTAGTGGTGATGATGTGTCTTCTTGCATGTTGTGTTGTCATGTACACATGTCAACAAGACAGCCACGTGTAGAATGACTAATTTGATGGAAATGGTAAAAATTCAAGATTTAACTTTTCAGTGTCATTTTTTCCGTGTTTTCAATTATACCCCTCTATGATAAGGATTGATTTGATACTTATTGTGATAACTTAAGGACTGATTTGATGGATAGTGTTGTAATTTAAGGTCTGATTTGATTGATTTTATAACCAGCACCGTTGTTTTTAAAATAACCTAGTTCTTCAGCTTCATGAACCCACCCAAAGAATTTACAGTTTTCACCATCTTCATATACAATCAAAAGACAAAATCAGTACTATGGCAGGCATAGAAATGCCTTCTTGGGTTATTGACAATGTTGGCTTTTCTTACAACACAAATTCTAGGACACCAACATTGAAACTCTCTCACATTATCACTGTACACAGAGCTTGAAGATGAAGACCGATTGTTGTAGCTGTTTTTGCCCATACACCCACCACCCATCATTTCTAAACACCAAATCTTCAAATATGAACATTGATTTTTAAATTTCGAATTGAATCAAAAAAATTAGGGTTTTAAGTTTTTGAATTGGGGAAGAACTTTGACATCAATTCATGGAAGAAATTTTGAACTCTAGGTGACAAATGATAACATTAGGGTTTCAAATTTATATATTTGGGAAAGAAAGAGTCATTAACGAGAAGGAGGAGAAAGAGTCGTTGGGAATTTTGCAATTTTTTGAAAATCAATCAATTTGGTTTTTGACAATTTTATGAAAATCAATCAATTTGGTCCTTGACAATTTTCTGTAAATCAATCAATATGGTCCCTGCTTGCGTGACATCTGACATGGTAAGCCTTGTAAGAGGTTAACGATACACGTCACCTTCGTTAACAGATCAACTTAACAGAGGGACTGATTTGATTGACATTTTGTAAATTTGGGGACTAAATAGATATTTCGCAAAATTCAAGAACGAATTTGACCGATTGGTGAAAATTCAAGGACGAATTTGAGGTATCCATTTTAAATACTCCTCTTATCCTATTTATATGAGAAAATTAGGTAAATAAAAGTTGATGTATATGAACTGGATTTTTAACCAGATACATCAACTTTTGTTGACTCAAATTTTCCTTATAAATATGATCGGGGGAGTAGTTCTCAATTTTATTCCTTTGCCAATGTTTGTTCCTAAACGATATTAATGATCAATGTCCTGTCTGTTTAGTGTAATATTGGCAACGAAAATGGCTATTGACAAAAAAAAAAAATTCTTTTAGAATGCATAAAATTGAATAGAATGAGACTTGACCAATTTTATCCATATCTTTTGAACAATGCATAATTATGCATATATTTTTCTTAATAAAAAAAACTATACATATTTTGAATGCTTGCCATCAGTCATTTTGAATGATGACAATATCTTCGTTGAGTATATTGTTGATGGTCATGGTCTCTAACTTTAAAATGTTAAGATAGAAAAATACAATATTCGAAACTATAAAATTAAGAAGATAATGATGTGCTCTAACTTTACTAAACTACCATGTACACAATGAAGAAATTGATCGTTCGCAAACAACGTTACACAAATAAGCATTTCATCGATTTCTTCGGAAATATAGGATTTTTTTTTTAATAGAAATTTAGTAAAACTATATTTGAGCGTTGAACAAACACATATGGCACAAACATTATTTTTACAAAAATTAAATGAAATAGTGAGCATCATGTCAACAAGGAAGAAAAAAAAGGGAAATATTAAGTTGAAAATACACTCTTAAGATTTTTAGGATGCAGAAAACATAAGCCAAATTTTTATGTATCGAATAATTTTATCTTATATAATTTTTTCTCAACATTTTTTTTTGGTATTTTAGATAATTTGTTTTTAGATAAAAAGTTGTGTTGCGATTTAGTAAAGGACAAGAATTTTAAATTTTGTTCTGGCGTTTGCCTTCAGTTAGTCATGTCCGTGAAACAATTTTGTAAATCAAACATTGTATAAATGAATTGTCCTGTCATGATTTTAATTTTTTTAGCAGATCAAACACAGAAATTGACTGCACAACTTCAAATAAAATACTACCTCATATTTGATTTCTTAACTAACGTTAACATTTTTTTCTTATTTCAATTAACATTTCTTAAAAAAAGAAAAGGAATAGAAGATAAAGAGTGAACACCATATATGCTTTCACCTCTTCAAAGTGAACTAAAAGAAATGTTTGTCACTTCACAAATCGTAACGTCGATGAGAAGAAGATTTTGCATTAGCAAGGAGAAGACATGTATTTGTTCTCTATATTCTACAGTTTCAAATATTTTGCGATCTTCTCTCCATGATCTGGACTAGCAACAATATACTTCACAAACATGTCACCACGATCAACGATGATGTTAATTACGAACATTCACATAAGGATAGATTTGTGGAACATTTTACAAAGACTAAATTGAGAATCTGTTACAAAGTTATGAACTGTTTTGGTAGCTAACATTACACTTAAAACATAGTCATTGATAATGTATAGTAACAACCATTGACATAAGGGTGAACTTGAGACATGTCTTACGGAGTGATATTGTGTAATACATGCACGATGGAGTTTGAACTCCAACATTTAATTTATTCATCTTAAATGTGAATTTTGGAGTTTACTTACCAACTAGCAAACACCACTGGATTAAACCAGTTTTCAAAATTTTGACTTCTGTTCTGTTGCTTCCCGTTTGGCAGCATCATTTCTGGTATCATGTTTCAATATCACCGCCTCGGAGCTCTTCTCAACCCCCAAACCCCGAAACGTTACCTTCTTCTTCTGCAACCCCATTGCTCTCTCAACAACTTCTTCTTCTCCACCAATTCTGATTCAGATCAACCATCTTTCACAGTTTCCTACCTCACCAACAACTGCGGTTTATCTCCACAAGATGCTCTCAAAGCATCCAAACGACTCAGTTTCAAAACCCCTCACAAACCCGATTCCGTTATCGCCTTTTTCAAAACCCACGGTTTCTCCAATCACCAGATACAATCCATCATTCGCAGGATTCCACAGATCATCGTTTCAAACCCCATCAAAACCATTTTGCCAAAGTTTCAATTTTTAGCCTCCAAAGGTGCTTCTCCCCAAGACATTGTTGCCACCGTTAGTAGAAGCCCCCTTTTCCTTGCTTCAAGCCTTGAGAAGTACATAATCCCTTCTTTTGAATTGGTAAGAAGTTTCTGTCCTTCTGATCATAAAGCTATTACTTCAATTATCGTTTGCCCCCCTACAATTCGTGATTCTCGCTTGAAACCAAATCTTCAATTTTTGCTTGATTTTGGTGTCACTCGTTCAAGTATTTACCATTTGCTTACTACTAGACCCTCTATAATATGTTCTACTGATTTGAAAAAGGCTTTGGAGGAGATTAAGGAATTAGGGTTTCAACCTTCCAAGTACAATTTTTGTGTGGCATTATTGACCAAAAGGGCTGTCACCAAGTCCCAATGGGATGCCAAAGTTGATGCCTTGAGGAGTTGGGGTTGTTCTGAAGATGATATTTTGGGTGCATTTAAAAGACAACCTAACTTAATGCTACGGTCTCCGGACAAACTCAATGCGGTGATGCATTTTTGGGTCAAACAATTTGGTTGGGATCCTTTATTGCTCCTGGGCACACCCATTCTTTTCGGATTTAGTATAGAGAAAAGGCTTATTCCAAGGGCTTCTGTTGTCCAGTATCTTCTTTCCAAAGGTTTGGTGAAGGAGGATGCTAGCTTAACTACACCATTTTATTTGAAGGATGAGTTGTTCCTGCAAAGGTATGTGAAACGTTTTGGAGACGAAGCTTCCGTGCTATTAAAGCTATATCAGGGAGGAGGATGCTAGCATCTGGTGCTTGCATAAGTTGTCAAAGCATATTTTGGTGTAACTTTATAAACCAGCAATGCTATGTTTATTCATCTTGTTCTAGTTTAACTGCGGTGTTCCACTTGTTCGGTAAGTTGGAACCTTTTTTGTTGCTGGTCAAAATTTTGACTTATATCACTAATTTTTCTTTTAACTCTAAGTAATTGATACAAGAGAATAATTGCTTTTGTGGTTGCCTGGTTGGATAATATAATTGTTCTATTCCATACAATAAATTGTGTTTTAAGAGGTGGGTTGTTTAATGTTATATATCCTCATGAATTATGGATTAGAACAATGCTTGAATTTCTAAAAAAAATAAGTGGGAATAGCAGAGCAATTAGACATATATTTAGAATGTATGAGTAAGCATACATTGCCCTCCGTTTTTATTTTTATGATACCAGATACTAGAAGAAGTCAAGTCTTTGATTCAGGTCTTTCTTTAGCAGCTCAGTCAAGTTATGATCACCATTTGGCAGACTGGTGTAGGTTGAATTCATCATAAGATCAAATGGCTGTTAATTATAATGAGAGCAGGGGAATAATGGGCAATTATTTGCATACTGAACTACTAATTTACACTAGATTAGTATCTGTTTATCTGCTATTTGAGTTGTATATTCTTCTTTTACTTGTGATGTAATTGCATTTGTTTTGAATGGATATTGATGATAAGCGGCAGTTTTCTCTAATAGAAAATCATGCTAGTATTTGAATATTTGAAATCTATTACATAGAATATCTATATAGGAACCTTCACAACCCTTTTCCTTTAGTCCTAGAAGACTAAAAGACTCTAGAGTAGAAGTGGTATGCAGCTGCCCTGTCTGAGGAGGTAATTTTATGCATTGGTTTTAACAATTTGTTTGAGGATATTGAAGGATAGTACAGCTAAATCTAATGCAAGCTCATGAGAGCTTAGACTAGTGTAGCAGATCTAGGGATAGGGCTATATATGGTTGACTGTTGATTATAATCAATTTACAATCATTGAATATATAAATCTAGCCAAGATTTCAAGAGAATCTATGAGCAGTTTGCACAATCCTAACAGAGGAAGTCCCAATTTGACTGTTTCTATGACAGAACCAACACCTCTTTCAATCTCCACCATTCATGCCGTTGTTTCTTTCTCTTCAAATTTTAACTTTACTAAGTTTACCTTTCACCTAACAATGATCAAGCATGGCTCATTGGCTCTTATACGCTTCCTCGCCTGTCAAGCTGAGTTAATTCTGAGATCACTTCTGAACCATTTTCCTGCATAATTCGGATAGCTTTGCTGCCTGATTCTGATTAGAAAAATGAGGATGATCTCGACAGGTTCAGTTCTTGTTACACTTTGTCAGGTGATGTGTGCTTAGAGAATCATTTAGTGTTTGTTGAGTATAAGTTTGAGAAGAAAGGTTCAACTGATTTACCAATGTTAGCATCATCCTCTTCATCTTCAGCTTTATTCTAAAAAAGATTCCAATGTTGCTGTTTGGAGTAATTTTAAGTATACAAGCATTGACTGGGAGCTTGTTGATGTTGTTTGTGATTCATGGCTTTTGAAAACCGGTGTTGTTTCTACAACTTGGCATTTTAACAACAAAGGTGTAAAAGGAGACTAATAGCTTCAGTTCCGATTCCAAAGCTTTCTCAAATTTTGGTGGTGGTAATTTTATGATGTGATTTTATGCATTAGTTTTAATAATATGCAGCCTGCTTTGGAAGGGAGATTAGTATGGCATGACAAACTCAATCTCACTGATAACACGTTTGTTATATATCTTGATTATGTATATCTATATCTTGACCATTGTCGGTAGTATGAACAAGTATACATTATATTACTAAAATTGTGTGATTTTCGACTTTAGTATATCTGATTATTTTATGGTCTGTGAGTGTTATTGTGGTGCAAAATAACATTTTCTAATAATGCTGGAACAAAATTGAATGCCCCTTATAACAAGTCACAACTCCTATTTATCTTATAATGTAATTGTTTGTAATGAGACCTCCTTTTTTTCTTTTAAGAGGTAATGAGATCTCCTTGACTTATCACATCTCATTTTCCCCCTATTCATTAATAAAAGCATTGAGATTCTCCTTGTTCAGTGTCAAACTAGCTAGATGTAAATCCAAAGCCACTAGGATTGATCTATTGGTGAGTGATTTGGGCACTCCAAAACAATTTAGTGAGATCTTATGTTTTTTCTTGTCTTCTTTATTTCATCAAAGTAAACAAAGCCGTTTAAAATGTGAATTGGTTGCCAATTCTATACTATTATTATAGCTGGTGTCCAGATTTATTCTGCTTCATTATTTCTTTGAATTGAACACTTCTATAATTAATTTTTCTGTTCTTTTTGGAAAATTTGCTGATCATTTCTAGTATTGAGTTTGCCGCAAAGTACTCTTTAATCCAACAGAGAACATGAGCTACATAAACATCTCTGGTTGAGTTTGAATTTTCCATTAACTTTATTTTTCAAGAGGACGTTCCCATGTGTATTGAATTAAGCTTTATTTTCCATTAAGCTTTCTAGTATTGAATTTTCCATCTCTGGTTGAGTTCAACAAGCAAAGATAGGAGCATGTTTCGAGCAACTTGATGAAACCATGTTTCGAGCAAGCTGGATGGTTGCTAACCTCAAAACTATAAGTTTATCAACATCGTATGCATGCAGCCTCAAATAAGCAAGTGACCGCGGCCAACAAGAAATCATCTGCATTGCTAATAACTTATTTTAATAACTTGTGTATGTGGAGACCAAGAAAAATGGAGATGGTAACATGAGGATGAGTTGTTATCACCCTGAGTGTTCAACATTGTCTTATGGTCATCAATAATGCACCATGCTATGCGAACAATTTTAATGGTCATCAAGTCAATGAATGAAAGGAGAAGAGTTCTCAAAACAAACATTCATAAAAGAGTGAAACTACATGGATTTTGCTCACATATCCTTGAAGACGTCTTCTTCAAAAAAACAATCCTTGAAGACGTGATCCAAATCCTCCTTGGCCAACCAAGTAAAGAATATGGTTAAATAAGTTTTTGTTCTCTTTAAATTTATGTGTATTCTTCAAAGTTTTGAATTATTTTTTTTCTTCATGTTTAGTACATTCTAGAAACCTTTCTTGCAAAAGTTTAATTTTGTTTAACAATGGATGAATTAAATATGAATTTGTAAGTTTTTAACACTTAAAATTCATATTTTGTTAAAAAAGGTTTTTTTTTTTTTTGTCAGATAAGCTTATAAGCTATAAGCTAGCTTATTGGCCTTGCCAAACAGAGCCACTTTGTAAATCACAATCCTATTCAAGAAAATAAGATGGTATACAACACTACAAATAGGAATAAATATGTAAGCATTATGCATAAGCTCACCAAAACTAAATCCATCATTTCACCAAGTATCTAGGACACAAACTAGCCGTACAATCCTACACGAAATGATAAAACCAAATGAAAAGAATATCGACATCGACATTAATGCCAAACTGAGGCAATCACATTCTTAGCCCCACTAACAGAACATGTACTGCAGCAGCCACGATACTCCATCAAATCGGCATATAAATAATCCCAGCACCTCATTTCCTTGATGCACAGTCTTAATAATTGCAGTAGTGGAACCAGTCCATATAATTTCAGTAGTCTTAAACTTTTTTAAAAGGCAAAATTACATTAATAAGCACAACTAAAAGACCATGCATAAAACTTACAACAGAACTACGCAGACAATGTCAGTTTATAAAAATGTAATACAAAGATTACTTATACCCTTAAGCATAAAAACAGACAAGCATTCTTCCACACCCGAATTTCAAGTAACAACAACGAATAGCAACTTAATTAGACCTCCACATGACATGAACCAAGAGAGGATGAGCATCTCTTTTAGATTTTTGAGCTACCTGCACGAAACCAATTCCGATATCCCATTGTATACTAACAGAAGATTGAACGATTATGACAGTGCACACTAGCAGAGCAAAAACTATTTTCACAGCATTATACAAAAAGAAACATCTCGCATCATATCATAGCAAAATTGGCATTCAATTCCTCCATGTAAACAGTCAAGCCAATATTATCTTCTTTTCTTGCACTTTCTGTTACCAAACATACCAAAGTATTAAAACACTATTGGTTCCTTCAACACGTAATTAAAATACCAAACGATAATCTTCACATTCTCAATCAACTAGGTTAATAAATACTCATTTTGGTGGAAAATGATTTGGTTTCTAAATTTCCAAATTGCCAAAGTAGAAGCAAACCATAGTACTATACTCAGTGCAATATATCTATCCCACTTGAAGCATATATCTATCCCACTTGAAGCATATCTATCTATCATACTTTTTGTAATATTGTACCACTTGAAGCATATTACTATATACAAACTATTAAGACAAATTCATTTCAATTTCAATAATCACATTCACACATGAGTTCAAAAATGTAAATCAAATTGCAGAACAAATGAAAACTACTCGCAGTCAAAGATAAACGGTACACAAACTCCAGAAAGAGTCACTTCAACACAACATAAAACATCAACAGTTCGTGAACGAGAACTAGTTATAAACACAGGGAAATATCCATAACAGATGAAGAAAAAAAAATAACAGTTGTGAACAACACAACATAAAAAACAAGAACCATAGAAAAAGAATAAATCACAAAACAAGAACCAATTTCCCTGAGAACCAATTCCTCTAAGAGTCAATTTCACGCATTAACAGGGAATCAAGGCAAAGACAATAATCATTTCTCAAAAAACTATGAGGATATATAAACATTAAACAATCCACCCCTTACAAAGTAATTTGTAGTATGAAATAAACAGTCATATTCTCGAACCAGAAAACCAGTTATTCTCATGTCATTTATTTATAAAGTTAGAATAAAATTAGGGACACAAGTCAAAACTGTGATGTCCCAAATGAAACAACACATTAAACTAGAACTAAATGAATAAACATAATTTGGATGGGTTATACAATTAGACCAAAATATGCATTCACAACTTATCTAAGCAGCAGATGCTAGCTTCCTCCCGGTGATATAACTTTAATAGCGTGGGTACTTCTTCTTCAAAACGATTCACACACCATTGCAGGAACAACTCATCAGTCAAAATAAATGGTGCAGTTAAGCTAGCACCCTTCTTTATCAAACCTTTCGATAAAAGATGCCGGATAACAGAAGCCCTTGGAAGAAGTCTTTTCTCTAGACTAAATCCGAAAAGAACTGGTGCTGCCATGAGCAATGAAGGATCCCAACCAAGCTGTTTGATCCAAAAACTCATCACTGCATTGAGTTTGTCCGCAGATCGTAGCATAAACTTTGGGTTCTTTTTAT
>Ga0209282_1001452_pt1 | contig 13047 bp, 9 predicted proteins | sample Mtrugardesep15_FD_187529 | JGI IMG/M metagenome (GOLD analysis project Ga0209282, IMG submission 187529) | Root nodule microbial communities of legume samples collected from California, USA - M. trunc garden sep15 (SPAdes) (version 2) | ecosystem: Host-associated > Plants > Roots > Nodule...
ATACATCTTCTCCCTCCATTCTTACACTTAGATTTTAGGCAACATTTTACAAATAATTAAGCGAATAATTAGCACAAGTTTAATTTAGGTGAGAGGCTCCTTCGGAGTACCGAAGTCAATTAGGGTGCTTAACACCTTCCCTAGTCGAAACCAACCCTCGGACCTTAATCTCTCAAAAAGGGTTTTTTACTCGTTTTTTCCCTTCCCGCGTATAAAAATTGAGAGTTCAAAGATTGACGATTCAAAACCTTCATGGATTGATGCCCGAAAATCGCGAGCACACATTTCATATATGGTAGCATTGCTTCTTGAACAGTTATTCAAGGTGCCATCTAATTATCTGTTTAAAAAAAGGTACCATCTAATTATTCTACGATTAATTCAAAAGCGTTTGTAGTAGGAAATATAAGTGCCTAATTTGATTTGATTGGCAAGCGAGGTAATTTGATTAAAAAAAAAACTATAACAAACAAGCTCTAAATCTTTTGATAATAATATAATTTGTACACACATACAATTACTTATATAACATATTTGGATCTAACTCTTTTTTCGCAACATTTTTTTAAACATAAAATTTCATTAACCACAAAAATCAATATATGAAATACTTTAAATAGGTTAACTTCAAGTACATAGATTCCGAATTAAAGTCTTTGAAGTGTAACAGTACAAAAGATTGGAAAGACCGATCGATCGATCCCGATCAAAGCGTGAGACATCCAACACAAAACTAAACTCAATTTAAAACCGAAACATCATCATCACTTGAAAACCATACCGACTCGGTTGCTCCGCCGCGCCGAGAAAACAATGACTTTACTCCGATCAATTTTAACGGTGACTTTACTCCTCACTTTCTTCATCACTCTCTCAAAAGCTTTCCAATCCGACGAGCTTCTCCTCGACGACGAAGAATTCGGCCTCGAAGGTGGTCGCCCTCAATCCCGTCCATCATCACCTAACGCCGCCACAACAACCACCACCACCACTCGCAAGAGGATTCCTGATTCCGCTTCCGATTCAAAGATCCAGTTCACACTTGAACACGCTTTCGGTGATTCCGATTTCGTTGAAGCTGGTAACTTCTCTGCTCGTCTCAAAACTTGGAGTCACGGGGCTCAGGTTCGAAACTTTTCTTTTTTAAATTTAATTCTTCATATTTTTTCAAACCTAGTATAATAATTTGTTGTTTGGTTCTGCTGTGTTGAATCGATCTTGAACAAACAACTTATGCAGTTATGCATAAGCTATTTCTATAATAAGAAATAAAATAAAGTTGAATTTTTTTAGTATAAGTTATAAGTTGGTTTCGTAATCGGGAGCTTATGAAAATAAGTTTAAAACAGCTTATGAACACGTCATAAGTTGTTTTCATAAGTTTTCCCAAACAGTCTCCCAGATAATTGTATCAGTAGATAAATTTTAAATAAGTCAATCCAAACAGGCCTTTATTGTGTTTAGTTTGAATGGATTAATAAAAGTATATACTGTTGTACTGAGAAGCAACTTTGATATGTGACAGACACTGACGAAGCTGCGGTTTTCGCGAGATGCTTTCACTGAAGATGAGAAGAATAAATTTCAAGTAATTATTTGAATCCTTCGGAGCTATTTTGTAATTTGTATATGTGTCTGAGATATTTGTACTTTGAATTTGAATTGTATAAAGATTTAGTACTGTTTTATTATTACAGGAGTTGTTGAAAAGAGATGATTTCTATAGGATTAGACTGCCATCCAATGTTTTGAGCCCTCCCGGCAGGGATTATATTGTTTCGTCAGTGAAAGCTGTAAGTGTTAATTAGATAGAATCAAGTTCTTCTTCATTGGTGCCATGCATCAAAATGTTAAGCTTCTTTTTTCACTCCAATTCACTATTCATGTATGGTTTTATATTTGAATTTATGCTTGGGGAAGTGTGAATAAGCTTTTAGTTCCCAGGTCTGTTTGTTCCTTTTCCGGAAATACTTTCAATGATGTAAGATATATGTTCGTACTGCCAGATGATAGTTATTAGTGTGTGATATTGTTCTAGTAATGCTGGATATTGTTCTAGCAATGCTGGGTATTGTTTGTTCTGCACTCATCACATGATGTTGAAAGATAATATTCCATTTGTTGTCTCATATTTTTTCATGGTTATCTTCTAGTAGCTTGAATCTTTATGATGGTGTTGCTGTTTTTGGTTACTATTTTGATACTTGCAGCTCTTTTTTCGGTGTTGAGGTTACTGTTTAAACTGCTGTCTCCGATTAGAACTGACAGTTTACGTCTTTTTGAATCCAGAGATGTCTTCCAGGGGACGGTTTGGAGGAACACTTTGTAATACATACGGTAATTTACATTCAAATACTGAAATATGCTGTTTAATGTATTTATGCTCTAATATCTGCAAATATAACTCTCCACTCAGTTCAAATTTTAGTACACAAAAGGAATTTCTCATATTGGGAAACCAGTCTCAACAGTCTTATGAAAATGGAAAAAAAATAGTAATAAATTACAGTTGGTTTTGTATCTTGAGATAATTGACATGTTCTCCAGCTCTTTTGCAAAAGATTTTCAGAATGTACATTTCAGCTGTGTTTTGTGTTTATATGACAACAACAAAAACCACATGGATCAGATCAGACCACCTGTTGAGCTCAATCAAAATCCACAGTTTAACCAGGAAAAAACCTTAGAGTAGGGTATTTCATAATGATTTCTCTTGAAGTTCCCTTCACACTATCTCTACTGTTGTCAGTCTTCCTTAGGGCTTCCTTTAACTCAAGTGGATTTTCAGCGATAAAAAGCATAGTTTTTACCAGCCTCTTCAATGGTTAAACTCTTGTAGTTTATTCTTGTTGCTTACCATTCCGTGAATAGCTTGTAGAAGTAAAAGTAATTCCTTGATCCATCTCAATGTTTTTCTCAGTGATCAAGATTTTTCTATCTTCTTCATTCTCGATGCATCATGCACTAGATCTGTTGTTTTCCTTTCTCCTTCCTTCAAAAGCTTGTATATATGTTTTTCCTCATTTCCGAACCCTTTTGATTCACTAACAACTACTTTTCCACCCTTGTGAAACTTCTTTTAATCATTAATATTTTGTAGCCAAGCTGCATTCATATAAAAAATACTTATCCCTTGACCAACACGGGCCCTATACATACATAATGGGTTTTCCCTTCAATTTTATATCTATTTTTTTACAAAGAAAAAAAAAATGAATGTCTTGGATCACAACTGGGTTCATTTTCAACTCTTTCATAGCTATAGTTTTTATTGTTAGACAATTTATTTTGAAAACAAAGTGCAGAAAATGTTTAATAGTCTAATGAGTTTTTCACTAGTCTTGCTATGAGTGCCTCAGTACCCTAAGTTTACGTCCCAAAGAATAACCAATGAAAACTATTTAATGAATATATACCATTTGATACACGGGGAACTTATAAAGCCCTACACACACATCAATTTTTGTTTTTACGGAAAGACATGTTTTTTCATAAAAACAGACACAATATATCTCAAAAAAAAAAACGAAAGTTCTAATTAAAAAAATTCTCAAAGAAATTAAAAGTTATTAGCTCGCTCTGATAATAACTAAACCATAAACCGTAAGTTACAAGTTACTATGCGAGAATCGTTAGCATCTGTTTTTTCATGAAATGGCAACTTGGTGCTGTAAAGCTCTTGCCTTACAGAGTCTAGGGAAGGGAGGATCATCTGATCCCATTATTGATCTATTGTACAGTCTTACCTTGGATTTGCAAGAGGTTGATTCCACGACTTATACATAATAACCTAGTCACACAGCGACAGCTCACATCTTTAGCAATTGTGTTTTCATATTTCATATAAATGGAAGAGACCTAATTGGACATGGATGCTTTGGAAGTTTTCCCTGTAGTTTAGAATATATACAGAACTGAACTCTGATTATTTAACTTTTTATATTATATATCTATCTGTGTTTATTTCTTTCCAATATATTTTTTGATTGAGTTTTTTTAATCTTACCGAGTCTTTCTGTCTCTCTTTCCTCTTGTCTGTTTCAGGAAGGTGTTAACATCTTGGCTGTCAATTATGGTGCTCCTGGGGCTTGCCCTTTCCCCCGGCAACTGAAGCTTGTAAGTTATGTTTTCTTTGGGCAACTGCACTTATTTCTTGTATGTTCATTGAACAAGGCTCAATTCTAAAACTTTTCAACTTGTTTTGTTGTCATCTATATTCTCATCGCCTTGAGGTCTTTATTGTTCTCACAAGGTGATTTTTAATAATACTATTTTTCCATAACATTGAAAAAATGATATAAATAAAAAAATAATACAATGTTTATATCTGTTTCTTCCATACATACAGTCATTTGTTTGAGCGTCTAGAATGTTTGCAATATGTCAGCATCATAAAGGGTGATTTTACAATCTTGCATTCCTAGAAAGATATGTGATTAGATCCAAAACTGGCAGGTGGAGTGGAAGTTTAGACTTAAGACGCATTGTTAACATATATTATGGACCCGAATCATGTTTTGTTTTAAAGAGTAATTTTTGTGTTCCTGAGTATTTGATATGCATGTTCTGGTTGGTTTTATTACATGCAATGCCACAACGTGTCTTGGTTCTTACGAGTAACTGAGCATAGTTCGTAACTTATGCAAACTTAAAAAAGTTGTTGTAAAGCCTGATTCCTATAATGCGAAGGTTAATTTAATGCATTTTTTTTTCCCTGGATGTCAGCCTGCAAAGTGGTCTTTCAAGTCACACACGCTTTTGAAGAACACTGAACAGGCACCAAGGTATGTTCTATGAATTCTGATTGACATTTTCAGTTTTAATTGTAAATATTTTTTTAGGGGAAATGCTAACTTGTGCCCTAACTTATTTTCGGAAATTGTACATTCAATGTCTTAAAAAGTTAAAAAAATTATTTTTTCAATACAAAACTTATGTTTTAATTCTTTGTTTAGATCATTAACTTGCGCCCAGATAGCATGACCCTTTTTTTAGTTAATAAACAAATAATAACTGAAGAACATCATACAAATGTTCTTAGCAAGGTTGCTTTGGTAGCAATTGGTTATTGATAACTTTCTAAAATTTTGAATTCTATTTGCTTTATATCAACCACACAATATTATTTTATCTTCCATTTTCTCTCTCTGTCAAACTAAAAATTCAAGTCTGCATAATGCTGGCTTTTCACATATTTATTATGGTTTATATAAAGTCTGATTGGATGAACTTTCATGTGAATTAAAGGGGCCCTGTCTAGCTTTCATTATTCTGCATAATCATTTTCATTTTGATGTTAAGGAAGCTGCAGCATAATTTATTTTCAAATTTGATGCATACTGGCTAGATGCCAGGCTTGTCTTATGCTATTCATTTGTCAAATGATATTGAGATACTTTAGTATGCAGTCAATTCAACAACCCATCCATTTGACTCAGGAAAATCTTGGTCAAGGGATTAAAGCCTGTTTAACTCAAACTAAAAAATTCTGGTTATTTGGTGTGATGCCTTGCTCTGGTTTTCATAGGGTATGGAAATAACCAGGATTCCACTAACAGTATTAGTCTTACAATCATTTAGGACAATGTTGACAAAAAATAAGTGGTCAACTACACTAAGTTTAGGTGGTGATTCATGAGAATGAATTCAAATTTATCATAGTGAGAATCAGAATTTATCAGAATGAATTGAGATTAAAGATGAAATCCATGTCCAAAATAGATGGTTAGATACACACTAGAGAATAGAGATTCATATTGATCGAGTTTAATCTTGTATTGAATCGAATTACCACTTACATGTTTTGTAAGATCGTGATAATCATTGCTTCATCTTTATTAAAAGTTTTTACTTGTGTAGTTTATGTATTTTACATAGTAGTCAATAGCGGCTGCACATAGTGTAGCGGTGACGAACTGCTACGCTAATCGTCATAGCGGTGCGGAATGAGATAGCGGCCGCTTCAGCTGCTATACGGCATAGCGGAGCGGATAGTGGCCGCTTTAGCCGCTATTTGATTTTAGTTGAAAATTTTCAAATTGACACTATTTTTAAAACATTTTGTATGGTTTCCAAATTTCTAAATTGATTTTAGGGCATTTTGGGGATTTTTAAAACCAAATTGACTCTGTTGTATAGTTTTTATGTTCTTTTATTCTTCCTTTGTTTTCTTTTGTTTTATGGTTTCTCTTGTTTTATGATTTTTTTTATTTGTTCCTCTATCTTTTGATTTTTGGCGTTTTGATTTATGAATGTCTCATGAGATTTGAGTGTAATATTAAATTTTATATTAAATATAAGTTTTTTTTAGAAATATTTAAGTTTGTTTATACTTTATACAATTATTCATGTAATTTATACTATTTTATTAACAAATGTTATTTGCTCAGGACACCAATATTTACATCTTTTGATTTTTGGCGTTTTGATTTATGAATGTCTCATGAGATTTGAGTGTAATATTAAATATAAGTTTTTTTTAGAAATATGTAAGTTTGTTTATACTTTATACCATTATTCATGTAAATTTATACTATTTTATTAACAAATGTTATTTGCTCAGGACACCAATATTTACAGAAGAGCTGATTGGCGGAGAGGGAATAGAAGGTGAACTTGTACAGCCGATAGAAAGATCCTTTTGGGCTAAATACGTGAGTATACAACATACATGCTGCTGGTTTGATTGTAAAGCCAGTTTTATTTTGTTTTATTGTTTAATTAAACTATATATACATACTAATTTCTCTGTATGGGACCTTTCTTAATATCAGTGGATGTACATGATCCCTCTTGGACTCATTGTAATGAATGCCGTCACCCAAGCAGCGAATATGCCTGAGGAACAGGCTGGTGGTCAAGCTGGGGCACCGCCGCAGCAAGGAACTGCAGTACAGAGGGGAACAAATTCTGGTGTGCGTAGACGATGATAATTTGGTGTCGTTTACCTAAGAAACCATTATTTATGGACATTGACGATGAATGCAATTTAGTTTGACCTTATGTAACATTTCAAAATAATTTAGTTGTACGTGTATAAGCTTTGTATTTATTTTGTTGTGAACTTTGAAACACAGGGAGTAAAATTTTCCAAGTAGATTGAGTAAATTAATGTCATTTAGTTTTAACACGAAAATCCAGTTTGGTTTCTTCTGGTTTTGGTGATGATTCTGAGGCTATGTTATTCAATAGTTTTGAATTGTATCACATTTTATAGATTAGGTTTATTTAATGATAGTTTTAAATGTAATAGTTGTGATAGTTAAATTTATATTTTAAAAAAAATGTATTGAAGTTGGGTATATCAATTTTGACACTGGGTGTCAACTACACACACGTATGAAGTGTGGTGCATACTGAAACAAAAACCAAAGCCACGTTACTTTTTGCCAAAATATTATCGACATACAAATTTGACAAATTTAGTTGCTGCAGTTAAAATGAAAATATGTGGTTAACTACGTTTAATTGTTTCTTGAATATAACAAAGTTGTTACGACTTATTAACCATTAGTTGAATGTAATTAACCATATTTTCTAACAATTCAAATGTAATTTTATCTATTTCGATAATAAAAAAAATCGATCTATTAATTTAACTGTGTTCAAATTTACATAACAATCGTGGTTAATGACATCCAAAATCATTAACCATGTATTCAAATGATTAATAGATCTACTTTTTGGAAAATTTGTCCCCACATAAATTTGATTAATAGATCTATTTTGTTGTGATGAATAGTGATTAACGAATATCATGTGTTTCATTCAGATTTACACAAAAATCACGGTTAATGACATTCAAAATCAATTTTTATTTTATTTTTTTTATCGTAAAGTCACCTAATGTATTAAAAGAAAAGTACAATATTGGAGTGGCTAAGCCAAAACTCAATAAAACCAGGAAAAAAAAGAGTAAAGAAAAAGAACAAGTATCCTCCTAAGAAGTCTACCACTTCAAAGAGAGAGCATCAAAACTACCAAAAGTTGTACAAAGACCACTTCCACTAAGTGCTACCAGTAAAGTCTAGCTAACACTTGCTATGGCACAAACAGGTACTGCTAATCCAAGAAATACAAACCAGTCCAGCAACAGAACTAGCAGTACATAAGAAAAAGTCAAAATATCAATAGAATCATCTCTTTCCAACCACTAAGATAGATTGAAAAACCACCCAAAATAACAGAAGCCGAATCCAAATATGAACAGCAACTGCAGAATACAGAACTGTCTACATGACCGTCACAAATATTTGGGATTGGTTTTAATCACACCCTTTTTGGAACAGCTTTCTATGTGCTCACTACTTGTGCTTTGAACACCTGCAATGCATCTTTGGATGTGATGACTTGTTGAGAATCAGGGACCATGGTGAGAGTTATTTTCTCAGCTGGGCATGTGGAGACCACTGGACTCCTGAACAATTTTCAAAAGCTGTGTTGTTATCCCTACCCTGAGATTCTAGTCTATCCTTGTTTCTTTCAATATCAGCAATGTTTTCAACATCAATTGTCACATTTATAGGCTTCAACTCTTTTTCTGTCTCTGCAATAATGAGAACACTTTGTAATACATTGCAATTGCTTACTGCAAAAGGTATCTCTGGTTGAAGATTTGATAAGTTAGTATTAGTGGTATCTACCAAATCAACAAACTCAATAGAGTTTTCTACTGTTACAGCACACTCCATACTCTTACCAGCAGCCTCATTATTATTGTTACTATTTCCTTTGTTGTTCAGCAACATGTTCTCTTGGATACTCTCACTAGTGTTCCTCTGAAATCATGTTCTCCTTTGTTGTAGAATTGCAACCTCAGTTTGTGTGTCCTTAGCCAAGCTAGACTTAAGGTGTGTTTGGATGGAGGGTTTAGGAGGGGAAGGGAGGGAAGGGTTTACTTTTCCTTTTTAAATTACGAACTATATAACATGTTTTTCTAAAATAAATTAAGAGTGATTGAAAGATTATATGATCGTTTATCATGTTAATATGTTAACTTTTTAAAAAACCTTTCATAGTGTCCGTAATTTAAAAATGAAAAGTAAACTCTCCCCTCCCTTCCCTTCCTAAATCCTCCATCCAAACACACCCTTAGAGTGTTGCAAGTTAACATTTGAAATACCAAAGTAACAGGGATATTGGCTTCTATATTCTTGTCAAGTTGTCTCGGATTTTGCTGAGACTAACTGTTGCTTTTCCATAGTTACAGTACCTCTACCATCCTCAGTTTCCTTGTTCAAAATAGCCAAATTTTCTAATATAACCTTGCCCTTTTCAACGTTGCTGGTGTGGCTCTGCTTACCATCTTTAGACAAGTTTAGAATTTTATTGGCTATCTTATTGCACTGTTGAATTGAATGCCCAATTAACCTAATTTTGCTGCAGAATAACAACTATTTTCCGTACTCAATTCCCACATTGAAGGCATGACCTTCCCTTTCCACTAACACGGTATTGTAGATTTTGCCCGACAGGTCTATATCAACCAAGACTCGGACATAGTGACCAAATAGCCTAGCCTTAGAGGAATCATCTAAAGCTAGTGGTGTTCCCACCCTCGACGCAATTTCAAACAAAAGTCTTGGCGGCTAATATTCTTGCGACAAATCTAATAACCAGAGTTAATTGTGTTCATTTGATGATTAATGAGCTGCGATATTTTCTTATATCCATTAACGGATCCATTGAATGTGATTTACCATGCATTTAAATCGCGTTAGAGTATTAATTATGTAAAAAATAACACAACACTTGTTTTTGTACGTCAGGAGTAGAAGTGTTGAAGTTTATTTGTGTCCATCGATCACAATATTTATAAGTATTTAGTATGATGGGAAGAAAACGATCCTACAAAAAACCCGCACACATTACAATAGGCTTTGCAACAATGCTTGGAACCAACTATATATAATTATTAAGTTTCCAATAAATTAACACCGGATGGAACATACTACAAATATCAAGGTGAACACAATTCATAACAAATTAGCAATACATAAACTCTTGTCAGTCCGATAACAGATAACAAAGAAGGGTGCTTTATGCCATCAGAGTTCATCCTGCACATCAAAAGAAAACATTTCTTTAGTTCAAATATAAAAATGTCAATGATTATATATAAATCACAATCATTTCTATCCTCTAGACGTAGCCCGAGTGGTTGAGCTCGGACACCCAAATGAATTTGAGATGAAAGTCTAGAGTTTGAACCCAGTCTACTAACATAATACACTAATAACTAACATTTGTTTATGAAAGAAAATCACAATCACTTCTTCCCCTCTCTAAACTAATGTTATGACTTGAAAAGTTAGAATTGAAAAAAATGTGACCAAATTTGGAAATTGATCACCAAAATGACACCTCTATATCTGTTATCCTACTTATCATCAGAAAGAAGAAACAATGAAGAAATCCCGACTTACATGATAATCATCCATGTAATCACGGCGATGCTGCACATAAAAGGGAAAACACATGTAAGTGGTCGCTCACAAGTCACAAACATGTAACAGTGCAGAGAACTAAATGACTGAACGTAAGGCTCAACTCAATGTGACATGTTTCTAATGACATTATTAGGTATGTTGGTTTACTCCACGCATATTTTATCAATAGAGGATAGGCATAAATTAACAATATCAGGATAGTATCTTGTATCTACTAGAACATGACTTCTTTTCCAATCTAGTATCTGTGCTATTTGTCTTGTCCTCAAAGGGGAGAGAAGGTTCATTAAAAAGCAAAAGATTAAAATATTGAACGCATGCATGTGTGGTACAAACCTTTCTATATCTGTCTCTATGTCTGTCACGGTGTCGATCATAACCTCTCTCTTTTCTCCGCCTTTCACCATCTTCTCTTGCTCTTTGAGCCTCCTGCACAAATAATTAAGAGTTTAGATTCCATAAAAGAATCAAGTTTCTCAAGAAAGAAAGATAATGGAAGGAAAAAGCGTATGTTCATGTACCTCCTCTTCTTGGGCTTTTCTTACTTTCTCTGCTTCCTCAAAAGCCTCTTTTTCAATCTGAGATGCCACAAAATAAAGGTCAGCTTAACATATGCCCTAAGAGAAGACACATGTAGGATAATTGAATACACATATTTATCACTTCAAAAAGGCTTAATTAAAACAATACCAAAGTTTTCTTTTTTGAGAGGAAGGCAAAAAAAGTTAACATTAGATAATATACATATTTTTAAATATTTAAATTACATTGTATAAAACCTGCGAAAAATCAATACACGCTCCCATAAACAAAATGTTAGTTGTTGTTTAATAATAAGCAACTTGATTGCCATGTACAAATCAGATATTGAGCTAAATCAAATGCAAGTCAAAGCAAAAGACTCACCTCCCTGTTGGCAAACACTTCATCAACAACTTGTTTTGCATATTCAGGATCATCGCAAATCAAAATGTTGTCAAATACTGAACCACCTTTAACCTGAACCAAAATATATGCATTAATTTTATTAACTATGATCATCCATTCAGCCTAACAGCTCAGCACGTCGTAGAGAGAAAGAACTATGTGTAGCATAACATACAAGTCATCACTGGATTTGGAAATGTACAATTATTATACCTGCCAAACTTCTATGCCGACATATTTGATAGGCTTAAGCACATAAAGGTCAGGGTCATCTTCAAACTCTGAAACAGGGAGAATCAATATTTTTAAGCATTTATTAGTGTGAATGGAAGTCTGAAATACATACTAAATTATGACAAAGAACAAGACATAAATTTGAATATACCTGGATTATCTATCCATGGAGTTTTCCATTTCCCTTTGTAGTTAGGATTCTTGATTTTCTGTCAACATAGAGGAGAGTAAGAGATGATAGTTAATGAAAGGAAACTGAAAAAATATAGAAAAACTAATTCTTCAAGCCTTATAGCTCCCGCAACTTGATCAACAAACCTTTCGTCTCCATGGTCCTTTGTATGCCGGATTTGGTATCTTTGGCCGCTTCCATATTCCATCTTCGTCTTCATCCCAACTATCAGGCTAATTCAGAGGAAGAAAATGTGTAAGATTTTTTATTTTTTTTGGAAAAAAAATATCCTCCTACATTTCTCTATTTATGAGTCATCATATAGTAAAATTTATTTGTAGAAGCATTTGTAGATTCACTCTTATACTCAACTAACCTCTTTAGCCTTTGGATCAGGAATTTCTGCTGGGATTGAATCATATCCCTGGAATACCAATGAATAAAATAAATGAGTTTTCCATACAAATGGACTAAAACTAGCATCCTCTTGTTCCTGTATCATTTGGGAAAATTAGAACTTGGAATACCTCAGGTTTGACAGCATTAGGGTCTTCAATGTATTCTCTGTCGTCCCAGTCTGCAGGCTGCGAGTAGGGAGAAGTTTAATTCAAAAAACCAGTTATTTCTAAAAGAAAGTACACCTCGACAATAGGACCTAAATGTTACAAGGTAAGTCACTTTATGGAATAACAGGAAATCTTAACTGAGTTATATAATTGTGTTGTAAAACACTTAGGGTACGTTTGGCCAGACTTATTTTGGCATTAAAAGTTACTTTAAATTAAAGCTAAACATAAGTGCTTTAGAAAAAAGGCTAAATTTGTTTGGTGATTATTGTTACTTTTAGCTTAAAAGTTTTTTTTTAATAAAATGATAGAATTTGAGTTAAATAATAAAAAGATAGATGAATTATTAAAGGTCTCTCTCATAATTGACTAGAAAAACTCCTCTCAACTACTTTTTGAAAAGTTCCTTATATCTAATTTTTATACATAAAAGATAAGGTCGTTTTTTAATTTAGATCTTTTATAAAACACTGTTTGACTTAGCTTCTATTAAGGAGAAGATAAGTAAAAAATAAGCCAGACCAAACATAGCTTTAGAGTTAGCACGTCAAAAGCATAACGTTATGCTAAAGGACAATGTTAGAAATTGACTACTGAGTGAAACGGATCAGAATAAAACCTTTTTTGCCTTGAGATCTTTGATTTTTCGTGGAGGGAGAATATCCCAATCTGTATACAAGCTTCCAGAATCTCGCTCTCT
>Ga0209282_1001453_pt1 | contig 13046 bp, 5 predicted proteins | sample Mtrugardesep15_FD_187529 | JGI IMG/M metagenome (GOLD analysis project Ga0209282, IMG submission 187529) | Root nodule microbial communities of legume samples collected from California, USA - M. trunc garden sep15 (SPAdes) (version 2) | ecosystem: Host-associated > Plants > Roots > Nodule...
CATGCTAAATAATGGTAGCAGTTCAAATGTGGCTTTGAGGTATTAGCCAATCTTTCCACATACTGATTTATATTTCATTTCCGCTAATGTTCTTATGTTAGACTGGGAACAGTGATTTTCATATTTCTTTTTCTGGTACAATGATCTTCATATTTATGCGCCTTTGGAACTGTGACACATTAGTAAACAAATTATGCCAACTTAAATCATCCGGTTCATATTTTTTTCCAGTCATTTAAGTGAAAATATGTAACTTCTATAGAAAAAGTAATTTAATAGTTATTTATTAGAAATTTTCATACATAGATGATGGTGTTTTTGATTTTTGGGTGTGTTTGTTTCAAGGATTAAATTTACATTCCTGTTAAAGTGTTTGGTAAGTAATTTAATTTCCCAGGAATATTTTAAATATATTTAATTAAAATTTGAAACAAAAAAAATAAAGGAGTTAAAACAGTGTGGGAGTGAAAAGTTGGGCTTTAATTTAAGGTTTCTCCTCTATCCTTACTCTTATGGATGGTATTAGTACTCCTTTGTAAGTAGTGGCTAGTCACCTATCTCGCACATGGCTACGGATTGACCACTAGTTGTTAAGGCGTCTGTTATATATGAAATAATTAGCAAGAGCAAAATTCAAAATCCCTATAGCTTCTGGTTTAGCCTCTGTCAAAGGGCTACCCTGTTTTAGGTTTCATTCTTGGGTGTCCAACTGTACACCTTCGTTTGAACTAGATCGGTAGTCCAACCAAGCGTCATTGTCAGAGGATGTGTCACACACTTCTATACTCATTTTTTGTGTAACTGTCTCACATAGCGTCCACACAGGACCTTCCCGCTATTCATTCATAATGCCGCCTTTTCCGTTCGTCTCGCTGGCTCATTCTGGTTTGTTTGGACCACTTCCAAGTAGGTCCCGCTTTAATGGTCTGTTTCAGATGTTTTTCGTTGCTGTTTTGGTCTTGCCGCTGTGATTGTTCCCTATGATCTGTTTGTTCAGATTCCATGCCTTCTTGTGTGTCTCTGTTGTATTTTTTTTTTCATTTTGTGGGACCCACTTTGAGGGTTCTCTGCTGCTGTTTGAACGTTTTTACAGCTGTTCGGACCCTGTTTTAAATTTATTGGTAGCCTCTGGTTCAATTTTCTGGTTGCCCACTTCACTCCAATGTTGTTCAAGGTTAATTTGGTACCCAGTTTGATGGCAGTGCAACAGGCTTCTTCTTTGGCCACTCTGACTCATTATGGTAACTATATTGTTTGCCTATGTCATTTTGAGATCCTGTATTTAGATTTTGGTGCTTATAGCTGGTAATATCTCATCTATAATCTGTCACCTAAACACCTCATAGCATTACCTTGGAATGGTTCTAAGGCATACACAACTGGAATTGGTCAAGATTTGCCTCTTCCATCTCTGTCTCTTGACCCTTTAATTTGATTTTAGTTAATCAACTTACCAGCTCTCATTGTTTTGTAACATTTACTTCTGACTCCTGTATAGAGGATTGAAGTATGGGACACACGATTGGAACAAGATTTGAATCATTAGATCTCTTTTACCTTCAACTTCATTCATCCACTGTGTTTATTGTTTATGTATCTCCAGATATTCTTCATCGTGTGTCGTGTCATCAATATATGGATAAGTTAAAGGTGTTGGTTCCTTATCTATAGAAATATGGTATTTGATAGAACGTTATGGCATTGTTTGATCCATGTAGCTGACCCCACTTAGTGGGACAAGGCTTGGTTGTTTTTGTTGTTGTTGTTGTTAATATTTGATTTCTAAATTTCCTAGTCTCACTTTTTTTCCAACCAAATTAAGGGAGAGAGAGTACATACTTTTTTCTTCTCTATTTCTCTTGTACCAAATAATACACAAGTCCACTCTATTTCTCATCTTTCTCTCTTTACATACTCTTTCTGACCTCTTTCTCTCGTTTCATCTTCTTCACACATCCAATCAAAGCCTTAGGGTTCCTTCACCTTTTTAAAAATTAAGGGTGCTGAAGAAATATTGGGTACTTTTTTGAGTTGTGATTTAAAACTTTGTTTCCAGGACACATGCTTTTTGTAGGCTAGGCATTATAATGCTACAATGATACTTTGTCATGTTGTGGTTTAAAACTTAGCTTCTAGGATATGTACTTTGTTTCTGTTTTTTGTCATGATGTCTCTGATTGTTGTAGGGAAGTTTTACTCGAATATGTAACTGGTGGGGCTGATGTACAAGTTTTGGGTTCCTTGAGTGTGCTTGCCACTCTGCTGCAAACTAAAGGTTGTAAAAGTGAATGTCTTTTTGCTTCACCATTGCACTTATTTCTGTTTCCTTAACATATCTCGTTTTGTAGAACTTGATGAGTCAATGCTGGATGGGCTTGGAATTCTTCCACAACGCAAACAGCAAAAAAAGCTCTTACTGGTAAGTTGTATTAAGGATACACCTAGCTTGCATCTGCCATTTTGGCCATTTTAAAATATGAGCATTTGACTGTTGACTTTTGTTGCCCTTTGTCAATACAGTGAATTAGGTAAAATTTCTACCTTCGATACAACAAATCCTCGTATGACATACAAGTTTATATTGTTCTTGCTAGGATCCTATCCCGCGTTCTATATTTTAAAATTTGATATCCTTGTTAAGTGTGGCATTTCTTTAGCGTAGTTGCTTTGTGAATACGCTGAAGATACCTGATTCCTCCAAGTGCCATTATTACTGTAACCTGTAAATTGGAAGGAAACAAAAATTCAAGAATTTCTGTTAATAGTTTTGATGACACTGATTATTATCCACATAATTCTTGGATGTGATATTCTATAAATGTTGTTGAGGGTGGTGAGGAAGACTCCATTCAAGGCTCTGCGTTGGTGGCAAGAAATCTGTCTTGCAGATAGAACAAAAAAGGGGAACATTTGTTGATGGACATGAATAAAATTATGAAATGCTTGTAGAAATGAATTTATCTCAATTAGGTTTTTGCTGGGGGATTTTGTTTAAGGAAATAAAGTTTGGATATGTGAAAACTTGATTTATATAACGTTAACAATAGGATGGTATTCTGTTCTCTTTGCATGCTGGAAGAAACAATTAGAAGATTAGTGGAGATTTAAAAGGTTTGCTTAGGAAGGTTATTTCTGGATGGTTTATTAATTCTTTCCCTTTGCTATTGAAATAGGGATCATTTTAATAGGAGGAGGGAAAATAGCTCATAGTTTTATTCTAGTGAAGTGACTTGGTACTTATTTCGACTTTTGATTAATTTGGTCTACTTTTAATATGCTATTTGATTTTCATTGCATGTTTGTGCAGCAAGCTTTGGTTGGCGAGGCTTCAGGGGAAGAACAACTTTTTTCTTCTGAAAGTAGCTTACCAAGAGATGGTATTGCATGTGGGCTCGATGTTTATCTTAATAAGATTAAGGTTTGCAATTTCCTTTGTTTTCCAGTATTAGTTGATGCCTTTTTCTCCTACTGTATAATTTTCACTTTTGCCTTCTTGAAGGCAAGCTTAGTTCTATCATATTCATCTGTCAACTAGTTGGCTCGGTGATTAGATTTAAATGATATCTGATTATTATTTTCTTCTCTTGGTTTGTTTTATATGAAGGTTTAAAAGATGTTTTGCTTGATGATCGCTTCCTTAGATTTTGCTTACCATGTTTTACAGGAGCAGTATGGTGTATCTTTCCAGGCTTCAAACGTAGTATTAAGCCCTCGTGTACCTAGATTTCAGGTACATGTTTATATTTGATAGTCTTGTTGACGTACTTTGTCGAAATAGTCAAATAGTTTTATCTATACTATTTGGAAGTCCCTAACTGCTTATGGGTAGGAACATCTTTTCATTTTTAGGTATTGGAAATGTAGTATTGACATAGTTGACAATTACCATACCACCTAAACATCATGGTTGTCAAATTCTCTAGTAATCTCTGAATCAGACATGTTCACAACTCTAGATCTTGAGATCAAGTAAATTGCTTAGAGAGTCGTTTATGTAAACTTGGGTACACTCGCATGGACTTGTATAGAATTGCTTGAGTTTGAGGACAATCAAACAAGTCTACAACACAGCGAATATTTTCGCTGGACATGTTAAAATGACATTGGTTCAATGTATTTTGAAAAACTCAAAATGCAATAGCTGCATGATCAAGCTCCTTAGTGCGCAAAACATGTTAAGCGAGCTTCTGCTATCTACTCCTCAATGCCTGCTACTCTAATATTCTCTTAAATGCATTTGTTCAAATATACTTTCCTGTTCCTCCAGTAACAGCTGCATTATTGTGCCTTTAACTAGTGTTTTTTTTCCCACACTTCACCAATATTTGATACTGAAGTGGCGAAGAGCATTTTTGGTCAAATGAACTAATAGATTGTATATATCATAAAATATAAAGTTTACCTATCAAAGGAATCGTAATTCACGTGATATGCTAGACTGATAATGCTACTTCGATCAGAATATGTGGTTGATTTTAATAATAAAAGTATAAGTATCTCCTAACGTGAACAAATAAAATAAAGTTTGGCAATTCATGTGAACAAATTACCTGCCCGGTGTCGCTAACTTTCCCATTTATTTTTGTGTCATGATGTTCCAGATTCTATAGGATATGATACTATAGTCAAATGGTCTTTCTCATTTATGGTTTACGGTTTATCTTTTATCCACTGTGACATTGCATTTTTTTGATGGAATGTCAAGACCATCTTATTTTATCACTTGATGTTCAAGTTTAGTAATCTTTTAATATATATGGGATGTTTTTTTCAGGTGCTCGATGCATTAGTGAGCCTCTTTTGCCGTTCTAATATATCTGCAGAGACATTATGGGATGGTGGTTGGCTTTTACGCCAGTTGCTTCCTTATAGTGAGTCAGAATTCAACAACCACCACCTGGAATTGTTGAAAGTAAGAACATATGAGGCTTTAGGAGTGACACCGACACAAATATTAATGCATGCCCCTATACTTGCATATTGTTTACACATGTAGGAGGTCCACTTCTTTACTTAAGAGTATTGAAGCAATTTTCAGGCTTTGTGGTTCAATTTGTTTTATGTTCTGTTGTTCTTCCAGATATATAACTTGCAAAAACTTGTTTTTTCTGATATAAAATGATCGGGACTTGGTGCTATGGGGTGCCTAAGTTCCACATTGGGTAGTTGTATAGCTTTGTTATTCCTCCTTGACAGCCAGCTATTTAGGGATTTATCCCTGTATTTTAGAAGGTTGACGTAAAATATCCTGAAAAAATGTTCTTTGATTTGCAAAAGTAGTAGGTGTTTATAGTTTATAAGATGATCTCTTGCAGTGAAGCATTTGGGCTAATGAGAGACATGAAATACTCCATTCGGTCCTTATTATAAGAAACCCTTATTTATTACTCATTTAAAAATATAGGGGAATTCATGGAACAAATTTAAATTTATTGGTGTATTAAATGAAATCAACTATTTTAAGACGTTTTCTTGGTCTTGATGAATTAGGGTTTTGTTTCTTATAATAAGAACCGGAGGGAGTAATAATTAATAGTCAACTACAATAAATATATGGTTTTCGACATGAAATTACCATATTCCCTTTAGGTTATAGTCAATAATCATCAATCAGAGTCTAATATCTGTGCTACAGCAATATCTTAATTTCAATTGCATTTACTTTCCTCTCACAGATTTCATACGAGAATTCGGCTTCTGCTCTTGAAAAGGAAGTTAAAGGTTTTTGGCCCGACCTTCTTATTACTGTTCTTTGTGATGAGTGGAGAAAGTGCAAAAGAGGTGATTTTAATATTTCTTGTTGTGCTCAATGGGTTTGTGTGTTTGTGTGGCTTACTTATGTGCTTGAATTATATAATTTTCTTCCTCCAGCAATGGAGTCCTCATCTCCTCCAAAAGAACCAAAGTGCATGCTTTTTCCACCTCGGATGTTCTTTTCAGAAGGTAAGCTTGTAACCTTGTCGGTTTTCCAAAATTTATTTATTTTCTTTAGCTGGTTGTTATGTCCAGACTCGAGAATAATAATAAGGAGGCTTTTAATTCTATTTCTGTTGTTCCGACAGAAGATATACCTGAGGGATCATCATTTACTGCTGGAGAAAGAATGCATGAGTTGGTGAAGGTCTGCCTACCCTTATTTTATTGTCTTATCTTGTTATATTATAAAATTGCATTGTTAATAACATGCTCATACAGTTGGATTTTCGTCCATTCTGATTCGTCGTCATAGATTGCATACCTTCATAATGAAGAACTTTACATTGTTTCCCCTCTCTCTTGTAGGTATTTGTACTTCTGCACCAACTTCAAATATTCACTTGCGGTAGAGCTTTGCCTGATCAACCTCTTATTTATCGTCCTTGTGATCATCGTACAAATTCTCGAGCCCAGACTTCTGGACTTGCGGCAGTCCCAAAGCCAGGCACTGAAATGAACCTTGGTAAGTGTTCTGAATTACGAATTTGTGTATTCTCTCATGACTGGTTTTTTTAATATATTAAAGTTATTGTTACCTAAATACTTATTTATAATTTTGCTTTATATGTTGTCAATGAAACATCAAGTACTGATAAATACCTCACTTATGATATTTTACCATAGAGTTATCAATCCCAGATAGCGGCATATAGCTGACAGCCTAAAAATGCTATAGTGGGATAGAGTGAGCATAGCGGGACGACTGTTATTCTTTTTTTTTTTTTATTATACATATTCCCTTCAGTCTTTTTCAAGAAAAAGATTAGATCACAAAGATCAAGGAAGCACATTCAAGAGAGTTGATGCTAACTTTTTTTTTCTTCAAACATGCCCCTAACACTCATTAAATGAAATGAAACCCACTTGTACAGGGAAGATGAATATTGGTAAAATAAAACGCACAATAACATAAGGGGCATAAAAGGAAATTAAAAGTTTAATACACTAGAAGTGTTCTGTGTCTTATATTTTAATTTACGACAAAAATAACCTGTCTGTCTCTTATTTACCACCTGCAGTTAATGCTGTGCCTTGTAGAATTGCTTTCGAGAGGGGCAAAGAGCGCCATTTTTGCTTTCTAGCAATCTCTGTAGGAACTTCTGGTTGGCTCGTGCTTGCAGAAGAGTTGCCTCTGAAGAAGCCGTATGGAGTTGTTCGGGTTGCTGCACCTTTGGCTGGGTGCAATGTATGTATGATTGTCTTCTACCTTGCATCTTAATCTTGAAACAAATTAGTTCTGTTAGCTGACAATTATACACATTAATGTTTGTTTCCACGCAGAAAGAATCCATGAATGCAATTTAAATGAACCGAGTGTTACAATTATTTTTACTTTGAAGTTTGATCAGTCAGTGTATAGTGATATTACAATAACTTCTGTCATTCTTTAGCCTAGGGTTGATGATAAGCATTCAAAATGGTTACACCTGCGGATCCGACCTTCGGCTTTACCTTTTCTGGATCCTGTCAAGTACAATCGACATGGGAAGTTAAAGACAAAAGCTTTTGTTGATGGAAGATGGATATTGGCGTTCAGGGACGAGGAGTCTTGCAAAAATGCATTTCTCATGATCCGTGAAGAGATTAATTATCTATGCGACGAGGTTCATAGAAGAATACAACCTTTGCTCAAGCTTGAAACAGTGCTAGACATATCAAGCTCGTCTGCTCCTGTTTCAGAGGATTCCTCTTCACATACAACACCTCCCGATTCATTGTAAGTCTTTGACTTAACTTATAATAATAGGCTGTTTACTCCAGGGGTGGGAAATTATTAAGTCTGTCACCCTTTTGTATATGCTCCCAAAATACATACCAGATATGTAGTTTAGAAATTATGGTTTAGTGTCATTCTTTTTGTATACTAGTCTTTTCTTTCCTGATTTGTAAATTTACCCTTTTCTCTCATTCTTTAGGAGCTCTAACGTAGGTCCTATATTTTTCTCTTATGTTATAACATTATTTGTAAGCTCTGTAACAAATGTAAATTTGAGGGAACTCCATAAAGAGTTTTTTTTCCTCCTTGTCCAGACAAGTGTCATTTTTGTCGTATGCGTGTTATTTCTGATTATATGGATTATACAATAATGAAAGCTTTTCACTTTCACTTCTATTGACATGTGTTATTGTCTTTTTGTCCTAGTGCTAATGACTAGTATTTTAATCTCCCCATAGCTGTTATTGTCACTTTTACTTCTATTTTTTAAAAATATTTAATAAATATTAATGTGATATGATTTGATTGTATTTTATTTATTTATTTATTATCTGTGTACTCTTATATTCTGCAAAATGTTAATATTTGAGCACCGAGCATTTAGCATTAGCAAGTTTTTGTTCTCGAGAAGAATAAATTTGGTCGCTCAAAAATAAAATAAAAATCAGGCTAGTATTAGAGAAATATGTGTAACTTCAAGTCCTAACAAAATTAGAATGCCCACGTCTATCTGCCAGTATACATAACAATGATTATGTTCAACTAACCGACTTATATTAGTGATATGATATGATGTTGTATTATTTTTTCTCAAATACTATATACATTACTTAAAAATAAAGATCACAAGCACTACGTGCGTTTCTTTTTCGACCATAAGAAACTGAAGCACTACGGTTGTAATGATTTCAGGGTTATTGGGTTTATGTCTTTTAGGTTTTTATTGACTATACTTTCAAAAGGCTCTTAGTTAATTGCATAGTCTATAGTGATGATTGCGGTACAACAACTATATCATCGCAAACTTTTATTTCCATCCAACTAAACACCAATTGATAGCTCTTTTGAAAGATAATGATTTGTTTGGGAGGAATTTTTTAGAGGATGGAAAATAAAATGTCGATGATTGATATTTGCAGGTTTAAGAGTATCAACAAAAAGATGATTCAGTTTGAGAATTTGTAGGGGAAGAGATGGAAAAACTTTGGGAGAGGAGAGGGGAAAGAAAGAGAAGTTTTTTAAGTTTTGAGACGGTGTTTTTATAGAGAATGAGAAAAGAAAGTTTATAAATAATACATTTAATGAGAAAAGAGTGTTTTTACATGGAAAGAAAGATGAAAATGATTTTTCCTTCAAAAAAGATGAAAATAATTTGAAGAATTTGTTAAATCCTCTAAAATCGTTCTCTGATGTTAATAGATTTTGTATTATGAAGAAAACTAAATCCTTCATTTAATTTGAGAGCTATCCTTTCTTCACTTTTTGTTTCCCTTTTTTTTTTAAGTCCTAAACTTTCAAATAGAGATTTAGCGAATTTGCTGAACAACAATGTCCTCCGATATATTATTGAGTTTATCATCTACCTCTTTTTCTTCTTTTCTTTCTCCCAAAGTCCTTTCTATCTATTCCCTCTTAACTCTCAAACAATCACTAATTGAATCAAAGCGAGGGACCCAAATAATGAAGGCACCCCTAAAATTATAAAAGACACTAAAAAGGAGTTTGTCATTATTAAATCTTAACAAGGTATGCAATTTTTGGACAAACTCTACACAATCACGTACTTAAATATTTTCTACACGATAAAAGTTAATTAGATTGGCAAAGATTCAAGAAGTGGCCCAAGGAGTATAGGTCAGTTGAATAACACGTAAATTTTATGTAAAAAGATAGAATTGATCGCCAAAGCTCACTATTGAGGAAGAGCAAAAAGATTTAAGTGTGAACAAGCCCTAAATTAATAGAAAATCTTATAATTGAACCCTATAATCGAAATTGTGGAAAAATACAAAAGTAGAGAGGATAAAATGGGTTTGACTGTCCATCTATTAACCCGTCTTGAACGAAATTGACAAGACGAGTTTGTGACATTCTCTACCTTAAAAATGTTTAAAAATTAGAAAATTACGGTTTCCTCTTCATATGTTGTCAATCTCATCATCTAACCGTACAAATGATTGTGTGAATAGGCACAATGAAACTATAGAGTGAGTCCTCATTTTCAAGAATATAATAAAGTAAAGTATAACACGTTGATTATACAACATTTATACAAATATAATCAAACAAGCACACAAGTCAACATATAACACAATCGACACGTTGTACAAGACCATGGCTTATGCAACCTCAAACACATGGATCCAATCTACTCAGAGTTAGTAAATGTGGAGAAGTCACCTCTTTTCCATCGAATCGAAGAGTGTAGTTGAAATAAGTGTTAATATTTTAGATGAATTTTTCCTACTTTCACACGAGGTTTATTTTCCCTTTTCATTCGGATATTTAATCCAGACAATAGCTATTTTTTATTCTTTTTCGTTCGAATATATAAATCCGAATGAAAACTTTTTTTTTTCCTTTTCATTCAGATATATAAACCCGGACGAAAACGAAATAATGAAAAAAAATAAAAAAAACTTCTGTATATTTTTTCCATATCCATGTAAGTTTGTTGCTGCGGTCCATTATTATCAATATGGGCCACATTGTAATTCAAATATAATGAGGGTGGATATCTATCATTCAACTATGATGGAATAACTTTACATAATTAAAACAGCAAGACACTCAAGTACTTTTCTCTAAAAAAGTATAAAATGTTACGATCATACATCTTAAATCTAACGCAGAAAATCAGTGTCATGATGGTGTTCTAAGAATGGAAGACAGGACCCACATTCGCCGTTCAATCATACAAACTTTAAGGTCAAAGAAATTATAAAGAATTTTTGAAGAAATAAATTTGGAACTATAAAGTGTCTATGTCTTGTAGTGGAGTCTTGTTTTTGGTTTTCATTGGGTTGGTGTATATATATTTGTGCATGGCCTAAGATAAGCATGATGATCAATATATTAACAAACAAATAATAAGCTATAAAAATTGATATAATTGAAGATTCAGGAGTAAGATATATAATTTAAAAAGAAAATTAAGTAGGATAGTTTGAATACATTAGGATATTGAAAGAGAATTTTTACAGGTTGAGAATTTAAAATCCAACTTAGTTTTGAACAAGGAAACTCTTATTTGTGGATTTAAAATTTTTCTATATGATTTATCTCTTCAATCTCATGTTTTAAATTGAATTGTTTACATCATGAACATGTTATAATAAATTTTCAAATTTATCATAAGTTTTTGGTATCTCCAAACTAATGAACTTAATAGTGTTCTATACTCTCAATTATGTGTGACAATAGAAGTATAATATAGTTGATTCATGATACATTTTTTTCTTCATAATAACAATATATAAAGCTTGCTTATACTCATCCAAATTCTGATTAATATTCTATGAACAGAAACTAGGAACAAAATATCAATAGGAGATTTTAGACATGAATTTTTGTTTGTAGTTCAAACGAAGTGTTCAAAATCTGGATATGGTATCAAAATTTTGCTAGCACCTTTTTCTGTTCTTGTTCTGTCATGAATTGATTCATCAAATTGATGAATTGACTATGATGCTTGCTGAATATAGAAGATTAAAAATAGTGCTTTCTATGAATAGATAGTGCATTAAAAATGGATCAAAGATATTTCACCATATTATAATTTGTTTTCTCTCTAAAATATCTCAAGAAACATCTGCATTGATGGTATTTGATTGAATAACATATAGTTAAGCCTTCACTAGACATGACCAAGTATTTTCATACATACAAACATCATGTTTAACTTAATTTTCTTTTCTTCCTATATGTGTTATTATACTTTAGCAACTATTGCACCTTAACATTCAAATAAAAATTCATTACAATCAGGTCTAGCGCAAATGGTTAGTGCGCATAGTGTATGAGTGTTGTAAACTCCGAGATCCTGATTTCAATTCCCACTTATTAAAAACAAATCATCAATAGCATTACAAGATGCTGCTCATGATTGTAAAGAGTACAAAAAGAATGGTAAGAAATGGTTAACAAAAATGGATAAAAGTGCATAAGAAAAACAAACACATTCTCTATTATGAAAATTAGAAGTTACACAAAAGAAGGTACCTATTACTTGCATTTTACATCTTCTCACCCCCACTACTAACCAAAGTCAGTGATATGATCAATCCATTAAGTAGTTAACAATTTGGATATTTTTAGGCAAACATGAACCCATAAACCCACTATCCCATTTTCTATCCTCTTTACCACCCCAACAAAGTGTATAAACTATACCATTTTTACCCCCACCATTAACCCTCTCTAAACTTGTTTGAAAAATGCCTTTTAGCCATTTCTCAAACATGTTGTTAGTAAAAGAACCACACCCTACACCAATTTCCTCTATCACCTTATCTTGTACACTAAATTTTACATTCCCAAAAACCTCCTCAAATGACTCTTTTACCCTTGACATAAACATCTGTGGCATTTCCTTGTTCTTAGCTGGACTTTGATTGAACTCAAACAAATTCTCAATTGAGTCTAGGGACTCATTTGAGATCAAATGTTCTCCTAATGTTTCTCTTGTCAAATCACTTGAAATTGGACTATTTTCTCCCTCATCATTATCATCATAATCTTCCTCTTCATCAGCTTTCATGTTCAAGTCAAGAGTATTGTTGAAGCTTGATTGTCTTGAAAATGAAAATTTTATCTTCTTGTTCCCTTCATTTTCTTCAATCCTTGGAATTTTTATCTTGCTAAACAAGTCAAGTTCAGCACTTCTTTTATTACCTAAACAAGGTGATTTTGATGATGATGAAGATGGTGATAACTCCAAAGTTGGTTCTTTCTCAGTTTCACTAATCTTCAAAACCAACTTCATCACTGAATCCTTCTTCTGATCTTCACTAACCATAGTGCCACCATTGGATAATATGAATATTTTTTGGCCTAAAGTTCCAAACTTTGCAATCTCAAATTCATCAGCAAGCATTTTCCTTAAAAGGGTGTCACCAAAATCAGCATTTTCAACCAAAACAACAAACTTTTCATTGTTTTTCAATGGCCCAACAACCTTTTCAGAAAAGGGTGTCTCTGAATTCTCTCTCTTCATCATATCCATCTGAGAAAGCATTTCAACTGATCCAAACACTGATTCTGCTATTGCAAGTGCCAACCTTTTCTTCCCAACAGAATCATTCCCTTGCAAAAACAACCAAGTAGCACATTCATTTGATGATTTGGAATCAAC
>Ga0209282_1001455_pt1 | contig 13029 bp, 5 predicted proteins | sample Mtrugardesep15_FD_187529 | JGI IMG/M metagenome (GOLD analysis project Ga0209282, IMG submission 187529) | Root nodule microbial communities of legume samples collected from California, USA - M. trunc garden sep15 (SPAdes) (version 2) | ecosystem: Host-associated > Plants > Roots > Nodule...
AAAAAAAAAAAAAAAAGACCAACGCAGTTTAAAATTAAGATAAAAGGCAAATACCCATTTTTGATAAGAAAGATATAAAACCAAAAATATATTTAAGCCTAACATTTTCTTTTTATCACTTTAGCCGTTTATTTTCTAGCCAAAATATTTTTGACTATATGTCTTATTATATCACTTCGTTATATTATTTATGAAACATACATCACCACAATTAGGAAAATATAACCGTGTGAAATTGGTTATCTAAAAAATATTAATTAATTAAGTAATTAAGGAACTTCATAAAATAATTAATTTTTAGGTGAAATAATTGTTAGTCAAGATTTATTCATCTTCAAACCGAATTTCGGATTATTGAATTTTGTTTTTCAATTGATCAAAGTTGATTTGTCAATGAGTCAAATGATCAATGATCACAAATGAAAAAGAGTCATTTTTAATTCACTATTTTTATTGTTGTTGAGAGTGGTGGTTGGGTGTTGCGACTTGCGAAAATGAGGATTGACGCTGCAAGATATCGTAGCAAAAACATGTCCATGGGCCTCCATGTTTTAGAGAGATTACAAGATGTTGGCCCCCCTCTGCCAAGGATGCTGTAGAATTTTATTTGTGGAGTGAAAATCAGAATCTCGATGACATAATTTTTCTAAAAATGTCATGTTTGTAAGAAAAGCTGCATATTTTGGGATTAGCACACTTGAAGTCATGTTGGGTGGAGAAAGCTTCCTTCTTATGGATATAGTTTTACTGTTTCAGCATCTCAGCCTCCATTTCAGTGGGAAAAGGCTAAGACAGACCATGTTGTCAACTACTCAAGTTTTGTTTCACTAAAGAGTTAATATTTATTTTGAGATTAAAGTACATGTTTGTCCCTCAAAATATTCAACCTTTTATTTTTAATTTCTCTAAAAAAAAATCATCAAATAATAGTCCTCTAAATATTAATTAGGTACGTCCTTTCTTTGGTTTTTGTAGGGACCATATTGACATTTGTTTAATTAATTTTGAGACGAGTTTAAAACTAAATGAACAATGTCACATTTGATAAATTGTAAAAAAAAAATAAAAAATATGTCACATTTGATAGAATGAATATAGACATAGAGAAGAACTTTATTAACATTGGATGTGCTGTGTGCAGCCAATTACTTCCACAACATGGTTTTGGTACTAAGTCTTCTCACCACTATATTTCAAGAAGGTACAAACTCAGATCACCAAAGCTTATTTTCCTTCAAAAGCGGAGGGTTAAAACTTAAAAACAAAAAAGAAACACTACAAACTACAGCTTTAATTTAAACTAAATGCACGTCTAATTATCCCGCAACAAAAACAAACATGTACTTGGACCAACTGTTCCATTTCATGTTTTCGAAAGAGTGGACATTTACAAGGGAGTGATATGAATCAAGGAAGGGGGAACTTATCCCTTTTATAGAATCACATAAAAAAAAAACTTATCCCTAGCTCCTCCTTGTGTTGGTCTCCTACATCATTGTCTCGAACTGATCAATGCTTGGGCTACCATCAAATGAGACATCATTCTCAGGGACACTGGCATCAAACTTTTCACTCTTATCTGATGAAGTAGCGGCATGTGATCCCAAAGCCTGCCAAATTATCACATTCCAAGTTGTGTCATTGCATCAACTTTAACTTATTGATGATGTTTACAAGAGTTTATATTCAAAATACTGTTGAAATGCTGTTTTAGAGTAAAAATTAATTAAGCAAAGATCAAATATGTGCCAGGCCAACAACCACATTCTTTTCTTAATTAAGTTTCTCATGAATATATAATGGTCTCAGACAATGTCAAATGACCTTGCCAACATAACACACATTATCACAGCCTTACATTAGTGTATGGCACTATCACTCATTCACAGCCTTACATTATTCTGTATTTATTGGTTTAAAAACTTGGCAAAGATCATGTTACAGTTAAGCACTACAATAATAATGAAAGTCAATATCTTATTTTTTGGTCGTATACTTTTCCTGCATTTATATTTTATAACTGGTATGATTTTGACTTTGACATCTCGTTCAAGTTTGAATAACAAAAACCATAAGTTTTTTATATAAATATAGTTATTTATTTTACAATTAAATATAAAGTCCCTCGTTAATTTTTTTTAAGTGATTTCTTATACACATTTTTTAAACTAACTCATTAATAGTTTGGGTTTATATATGTCTATGAGATGTCAGCTGACTGAGCTCAGCGTAAGAGTTTGACCTTGTGTTGTAGTCTCAAAAGACGATTTAAATTCCCTCGAAACTTTGTTAAATGGTCGTCAGTGTCACTTTAATTAATAATAACTTCTCTCTTCCTCAATTTTTTTTTTTTTTTTAAAAAGGTTTATATAGTGTGTCCTAAAAGTCTAAAAAAGAGACTTACAGTTTCATTTGGAACAACTGCATATCTCTCTGCTAAGGAGGTAATTGATTTCCCTGTTGAAGGAAAAATGAAACATTCACAATGATGTTTAATTTTTCAACGGCAAAGAATTGATTCTAAATTTAACCACCAAATGGTATAAATCAGTAATGTGTACAAAAAAGGAATACAAAATCAAAAAAATGAGCCCAATTAGAGAACCTGATGATAGATACTTTGAGGATTCTATGTGCTGCCCACTACATCCATCAACACTGAAGGCATTAATAATCGTTGGAACGTTCCTGTAAATCCCAGAGAGATCACATTAATATTCAAACCTTGTAATAAATTGTAACAATTATGTAAGGCAATATTCAATATATGGTTTCTTGAGCATGAAGTTACCGGTCTGTGGTGTCTCCATGCCCAAGTTGTCCATTTGCACCTCTTCCCCAAGAATATACATTTGCACGATCGGTAACAGCAACCGTGTGTCTCCATCCACTTGACATCTGAACTACTTTCTACCAAGCCAAACAAAAGTTTGCAGAAATAAATAAAAAAAGAGTTGTCATGATTATACATAGCCAGATCTTTTTAAAAGAAAAAGGAAAGAAGGTTCTAGAAGTTTCAAGTACCTGAGCATGAGGAAAGTTCACTAGCATGGGAGAGGAGCAATCGAAATTGTGACCAATTCCAATCTGTCCGAACTATAATGAAAGAGAAAAATGGGTTACAATTTACCAAACACAGGCTAAAAGTGTTTCAACTTCATTATTTCGTGTTTTTATGATACAAAAAATATCATGAACCTTATTCCAACCCCAGCCGAAAAGTTGTCCATTAGACGTGAGTGCCATACTATGCCTCCATCCACCTGATACCTGAAAAAAATGAACATAAAGTTTGGTTTCCTATGTTATCACGGTACTGACTCACCTCGAATTTGAACCTCAGACTATTAGCCTCTATCTCACCAAGCATTGATCTGTTAACACGGAAATACCAAACATAATATGAAGAAGGTCTGCAAGAAATTAAAGAATCACCTGAGAAATGAACTTATCACTCAATGCTTGAACCTTGCGAGGCACAAGACAGTCTTCAAAGTCTCCATGTCCAAGCTGACCATATTTACTCCATCCATGTGTGTATAATCCACCGGAAGATGAAACCGATATCGTATGCCTCCAGCCACAAGAAACCATGACTATCTTGTCACCCTGCAAAATGGACATTTATGATATCAGAAGTTCACTACTCCCCCACGTCATCCCACTCCTTAAAGTATATTTTGAAATTGTTTGTATGAAGTGACAAATTGGCGAGTTCTTATTGGTTGTCTGTGTAAAATAAAATTTACACTCATAGTCCCTTTTAACTCTTTTCTAAATTATAATAGATATAAGTCTGAAGACATACTTCGATATTCACTTGCTCAGGGATCAAGCGATCATTTGTGTCTCCCAATCCCAAGTTTCCATATTGTCCCCAACCCCATCCATACATAGCCCCGTCTTCGGTAATTGCTACGCTATGTTCAGCACCAGCAGCCACCATTTTGATACGTATTCCCTGTAACAGTTGAAAAATTCATCTGTCCCAGTTAGAATTCAGAGTAGTGATCATACAGAGTAGTGATCATAATAGACCTAGATTCAGCTCTGATATAAAAAGTACCTCAAATGCTAGAATTTTTTGTGGCACATGAGAGTCCTTTGTGGTACCAAGTCCAAGTTCACCATTTTGATTCCGCCCCCAACTTTCACAGCAAAAGAATACAATGAATGACTATTAAGAGACGGGAAAAAAACATATTTAAACAAGCAAATTAAAAATAGATCAAAATATGTGCAACAAAGAAGTACAAACCTCAACACCCTGCTTTCCATAGTAACTGCCAAACAATGACAGTCCCCACAAGCAATTTGTTTTATCCTTAGACCCTGTAATGCTCTAATTGGATGGGGAATGAACAAGTCACTAGGATCACCGTGGCCTAATCTTCCAAAATCACCCCTGAAAAATCATAATGTGGTAACTAAGATATAATGAACAGACATTTTTAGGATATAATATGGTAACTAAGTCACTATGATCACCATGACCTGATTTTCCAAAATCACCCCTGGAAAATCACAATATGGCAACTAAGATATAATGAACAAACATTTTTAGGACATATATAAACTTGTAAATTATGGTACCATTATAAAACAACTGCTACATGAGATTTTAATTATAAGAAAAAAAACACTAGTCAGGTAAAGAGCAGACCAGCCCCAACTATATACATCCTTGCCGGACTCGGAACGCGCCACTGTATAATCAGCTCCACAAGTAACAGATACAATGTCTTGGCCGTCAAACGCGCTCAGTTTTGTGGGTAAGAGTCGATCATCGGTATCACCATGGCCTAATTGTCCGTCTTCTCCTCGCCCCCAAGAGCAAACAACATTTCCGGCTTTTAAAGAATCAAAATTGAAACAAACAAAAAAAATCAAAGAAGTCATAACTAGGTCCATATCTAGATGATATGAAAATCTTTTTTCAGCAAAGTACATTGTAAAAGTCATAGATACTTATGACAAGGAAGACAAATGAATAAATTTAATAACAGTAACTTTGGAAATGGATGCCTCCACAAAGAATTGAATTAATAAACTAGGTTTTATTTTGCCTTAACCTTCGGATCCCGGGGAAAAGAGTCTCCGGTTATCCAGGGTTCAGTTGGGAGTGAGTAAAGTATGACCAATGATTCTTTCAGCGACTCAAACTCAGATACTCCCGATCAATTCGTCCTTGTTTGAAGTTCATTAACTACTTGAGATCAATCACTTAGTTACGAAATACGATATGTGATCCTAATCTAGGCCGTGACATCAAGATCCAACATGACCATTCAGTCAATGAGGCCACATTTAACTCCAATTCTCAGCAATACAAAAGTGTTGCAAAGCAACTACGATTGTGATTTAAAATCTTGATAGTAAACTAGTAAATTTTGCATTCATTAAACGAAGTACTTCTTATAGACAGATTACAAGGACATTAAAAAACTGATTCAGTGTTTGTCTGTGATGGAGACTTAGATGCAAATCTCAAAATAGTGAAATACAGTATCAATGATTGGCTATTTTGCAGAAGTTCAATAGACAATGACAATATGAAAACCTAGATCATACAAATGCAGGTAGGCACACAACATAACACAAATAATCCAAAAAAAGAAAATAAAGGGTCATTGTTAGGGACCACAGAGATGCAGTAACAAGGTGGCGGACTTCAGCTTCAAGCAGAGAAAAAAAGCATACAATAAATGCAAAATTTTGAAAAAGCTAGTAATATATATAAACTTGATCAAACTTTCATCGACTCAAATGTAAGATTTCACTAGTTATAGTAATAGTACAAAATAGATGAAATTAGTGCTTACTTAGAAGTGCAACAGTGTGGCTAGCACCAGCAGATATAAGAAGAACATGGGGAGGTGAAGCACTGTTTTCCCTCATCATCACTTCATTTTCCATGATCACCATAATTTCTTTGAGGAAAAAGTTGACGGATGAACGTGCTTCTTTTTATATTATAGAGCAGGAAAGTGAAATTTCAACAAGACAATAAAGAAAATAATGATACTAACAAACAAATAAAGTCTGTTTTAGTTCACAAAAGTCTAAAATGGCAAATGAGTAGGTGAAATTCAATTAGATCATTCAAGAAACCGTATTATAAAAATACAAAAACCTGCTTTTGGTACCATACTGCCATTAATGTGTGATTTTGATATCAATATTTTTTAACTTAATTTAAAGTTTTAAATTGATTCAGGTGGTAGGGACATGTATTATTATATGTAGGGGTCGGGGTTCGAACCTCAGACATTCACTTATTCTTCTTGAAAAAGGTGAATTTTAGCCCCGCTGCTTAAAAAAAAAAAAAGTTTTAAATTGATTGTTTATATATATGTTTTAAAATTGGACTGATAAACTAGCAAAACTGCATATAGATTGGACCATGTTCACAATGGTTCAAACCAATTTTTAAAACATTACTTTTTTGATAAAAAATATCATTTATCTTTTTTTGTTCACAATGTTGTTGGAAACCTCGTTTTTTTAGACTCAATCTTCGTTGATAACTCAAAGTCCAGTGGTTTTCCCACGTGCTTTACTCCTCCAACACATATTTGGATTTGTTAAAGTCGAAATTTTCTACATTTCATGTAATTAGGCTAAAAATTAGGTATTTTTGTCTTTACAACATACCATAAATGCACTTGCACAACAATTTCTTTCACTTAACAAACTTTTATTTAAATGCAGGAAAAATTAGGAAACTCAAATGCAGAGAATCCAAAACCCAACACTATGCTACAGACATTCAACCACTATCATACAATACAACTTTATTGTTGTTTAGAAAGATAAAATACTTTTAATCTAAAAAAAGGAAAAAAAAATGTTTAAAACTTGCAATTAAACTAAAAAACCCTAGTGAAATTAAACTTGAAATGAAGAATTGCTTATTATATAGTTCAATATAATAGGGAAATGAAGAATTGCTTATTATAGTTTGAACAATAACTTAGTAGTTCAGTATATTATAGTTCTCTATGAGTAGGTCGTCTGAAGGTAGTTAGAGAGTGATGACCGTCCTTGTAACTTAGTGTACTAAAACAAAATGAATGCTTTGAGGACAAAATAACGTATGGATATTGAGGGTGAAAGAGAAACCGAGTTGAGTAGAATTGATTAGAGATTGTTGCGGGTGGATCTGTGGTAGGTGAAGTGCACTTATATTTCATCATTCCCAGACAGGTACCATCGAACTAGTGCAGTGGATATTTTTGGTTTCTCTGTCGTTGTTTAAAATCCCATAAAATCAATAGAATCAAACAAAGTCTTTTAAAATTTACAGGATTTTGTTCGTCAAATTAATCTTTTAAAATCTCAATCCAATACACCCTCCTTAGATTGCACACGTTTCTTAAATATTTTTTTCTTAAATGACGTTTTTTAAAGAAATTATTAATTGTTTTGATTTTAAGATGAAATTTGTTTTATCTACTAAAACATTCATATATATTAGCGGAAAAAATAAACAAATAAATAAATGTTACATTAAAAATGAGGAAAATGTTATTTCTCTAAAAAAATAGCATTAAGATTTTTTCAAAACACAGCTGTCAAGTTTTAAAATGAACAAATATGAAAATCTCCGGATCTAGGGAGGATGAAATTGATAAATGCACGCAGATTTTGGCATAGTGGTTTGTAAGAATCCTTGGCATTTTCAACTCGTGGAGTGTTATTTTCTGGGTTGGGTGTGTGCAGTCAATCCCAAGTAACATGCCATATCATGATCTGTCTTCCTTAGAGAGATCTCATGTCTCAATCTTTTGTTTTCACTCATTTCGTGTCTCTATTATGCAAAAATAACACATAGATTAAATATAGTTGTTAAATACATTTAATTTTTTTACTGATGTAATAAAAAAAAATTACATTTTTCAAACTACTCTTTCTTTATCATTTAATTTTGCATGAGAAATTGTTTTATTGAAATCTATTTTAAAAATAACCAAGAAAATGTAATTGAGCTCATATGGTTAACGAGTTTTATCAAAGAATAATCGTTCGAGAGAGAACATTAGTTCAATTCTTGGATAGAATAATTATTGGTCAGACTATTCTTATAAGAGATAATCTCTCTGAACAATAACCTAACTCAGTTAGCGGTTTCGAAGTTCAACATCTCACTTATTTAAATAAATTTTAGCTGCTACACTACTTAAAAAAAAAAAAATCTATTTCAAAATTTAAGTGACCCAAAAGTTTGTGCGGGTCTTTGTCCACTTCTATTGGGTGTTGGCTACTTCACTTGATTGTGGTGGAATGTGGCGGCTGTTTTGTAAAATGTTGTCCACTAATATCCATACTTAAATCATAGTACATAATCTACAAAGGAACCGCAACCAACCAAGTCACAAATAGCTCAAATCATAAATCATAAACTTCAAGCACATATTACAAACACAGAAAATAATCATAAACATAGATATATCTGAAACATATGAAGGCAAATTTACAGTAAAGATGTATTCTTAAATATATCACCATTCAACATATGATCCCAATAATTTAGGACTTTTTTTTAAAAAAAATTGAGGAAGAAAAGAAATTATTAATTAAAAAAGCACTAACTTGGAAGAGATTCGAACTCAACACATATAATGCTAAACTTTTACTATCATTGAGGTATCACTTGAAGTAAATAATGTAGGACTTTACCTTTGAAATTTAAAGTAAAATTAAGCATTTAATCATCTATCTGGTTTTGTGGTGAATCTTTCCATCATGTGTCTGCTCTGCTCCCTTCAAACGCGAGTGTGTAATGTTTGGTTCTCCATTTTCTTTTTTGTTGTTATTGTCCCGTCTCCCTCAAACTGCATACATTCCTTCTCTTGATTTTGCTAAACTTTCATCACAAAATTATTGGCTAGTGATGTGCTCTTCGCAATGGAACAAGTTTTTCATATGTGTTTGTCAAATGTCATTTTTTAAGTTTGATTCTTAAATAATAATAATAGTTACATCTATAAACTCTCATACGAGGGATATTTATGAATTTGATTTTATAAACTGATTGTCTTCGAAGGGATGTTTATGAATACAACACATTTTGAAAAGAACAATACTAACTTAATGTAAGTAAGACATTTTTGTCCATAAATATGTAACGAGTAGTCACAATAATATTTTAATGTATCAAAATTCTAAAATAATAATTGATTGTGTACTATGTTAGTCTATATAGTCTTTGAAGTTAAAATGTATCGTTAATACCTTACTTATTGTCATATCGATTTCTATAAATATGTATTTATTGTCATATTAGTTCATATAAAAAAAGAGTTACCGTCAGCATTCTAAAATAAGAGTAGAGTCTCATACAAGACGACTCTTTTAAAACGCGTTTGTGTTTCATTGAGATACCATTTGCATGAAAAAAAGATAATAGTGATTTGGAGGTTAGGAGTTTAATTTAGATTTACTTAACAAATAGTGTTGAAGGATGTTGGAGGAAAGGGAAAATTTATGGTACATGATGCTTTGTGACCGGTATAAAGAGGAAGAAGGTGTTCCTGAGTGTGATCCAAATTTTTTAAGTTCACCAAATGGAACGCAAACGCGTTTTAAGAGTGTCAAATGACCATGACCAGTCAAGAGCAGAGTCTCTTTCGCTCTATCTGAAATCATCTACTCCCTTAATTTATTCAGCCTCACTCAATTTCACGCGGTTTTAGGAGTCCACTTCTTTTGGAGTACATGAGCTTTCATCACAATTATTATTTATTTGGTCTGATAAAGAAAGAGTGAAAACTTAATTTAAGAGGAAACAATTTTCTTGCGACTCAATTTGATACTAATAAAAAATAGAAAAATGTTAAATAAGTGCTATTAGAGTACTGTTTAAAGAATTAAAATAAGTAATTTTAACGTAGAATATAATGTACTTTTGACTTTGACAAATATTTCATTTGTATTTCTAAGATAAAATTTATCTTTCGAATTTCTTACTTAGTGTTTTTAAAGACATTCGTTAGTAATTTTTTTGATCTAGTAGCCTAGTGGGTAGAGCTCACACAATTAAATGTGTAGAAATGGAGTGTCCGTGATGTAAACTCGGACCCCTGCATAAATTATACAATGTCCCTATCAACTGAGTTAAGCTCACGGAAACAATCATTTATTTATTTTTTTAATAAATCTCAATCATTTAAATTCGCTGAACATCAATTTCTTTACTTCTTGTGGTCTGTATTCATATTATTTTTATGTTTAGGGTTGAATGTATTTTTAATCCTTATATATTGCAACTTTTCCTTTTATTCTCTCTCAAATTTTGCTTCTACTTTTAGTTTTTCAAAAGTTTTCAACACTACTTTTGATCTCAGTTTTTAAGATAACTTATTTGTATCATTTTTTTTTTAGTCATGTTTATAATATTATAAGTATTTCTTCCAATTTTTGTTTTTAACAAAACATGAATTGAATTAAAAACTCGTTCTTTTCTCTCGTTTCCCTTTCTCTCTTGTGAGTCGTCACCAAAACCCTAGTTTCCTCTCCTTCATTCATCAAAGAGGGGTGATTTAGGGTCACTTTTTGACCCAAAATCACCCCTCTAACTCGTTTTTCTCTTTTTCTTTTATTGAAATAAGTGATTTTCACATCTATTTCGTTTTTTATTTTGTGATTTTGTCGTCTTCGTGCGACGTTGGTTTGTTCGTCGTCTTTGTGCGACATTGTTTGTCTTTCTTGTTTTTCTCAGGTATTTGATCGGTTCAGATTGTCAGATCAGCTTCGATCCAGTGCAGATCCAATCAATGACTTTGACGTTATCCACATTGCAGATTCAGTGACATGATTATTCCGAAGATTTAAATATAGTCATATGTATAGACATTTATACTTTGTCGTTTTATGCTATTAACATGGATGTTGTAAGCCTGTTCACATATTCATCCTTCTAGTTTTTAGTTAATTTGCATTATATCGATGTAATCTATCAATTTGAATGAATGGATATCATTTGTTTTTGTCAAAAAAAAAACAAAACATGAATTAAATATGAATTTTCATGTTTTTTAGCGTTTAAAGATTCATATTTAATTCATGTGTTGTAAGAAAAAAAAAATTATGAGAGATTCTTATAATATTGTAAACATTTATGTAAAAACTCATTTAAAAATTTGAAGGGTACACACAAATTGATTCGGAAATAGAGGCAAAAAGTGACGATTGACAACTTTTAGAGGACTAAATGTTTAAGTAAAATATTAGGGGAATTAAAATAAAAGATTAAAATATTTATAAGGACCAAAGCATATTTAATATGTTTCAATGTGACATAACTTTTTTTGTTGAATGAATGTGACGTAGTTATTGTCTTCAGAACATGTTAATTTTTTGGATAATTTGGTGCACAAGTGTGTTTTGTCTTGCAACTTTTTTTTTTAAGGAAAAAAATAACTTTTGTTTTATGTTAAATGATTAAATGATAATATGTTTGTGGTTGTTGTTTGAAATTAGTTTTTTCTTTTCTTTTGACAAATAAGTTTAAATTTTTTGTGAATATAATGTGTATCTGGATTTTTGATTAATCAAAATCATTTCATGATTGAAGTAACTTGTTTAAATGCTTCATCCAAGGACAACACAGATGTTTCATTAATCAAAATCATTGGATGAAAATTAACCAAGTGATTTATCAAAGTGCAACTTTACTCATTCATTTAAAACACAATTTAGAATCACTTTATACCGAGCCATTGAGATGTGCATTGAACTTTGTTGATTTTAAATGAATCTTGCTTTTTACTTAATGTGTTTGATTCATGGAAGTGATCAAAGATCATTTTTAATAAATTGAGAGAAACTGCTTGGCCAAAACAAGTCTATATCTATGAGAAAAAGTGATCAACAGTCAATTCCTCTGAGCTAAATATTAAAATTTTGTTCTTTTTAAAAAATTTGACCCTTAAATCGTAAAATAAAAACAAATCATGTCCTCTTGTCTCAGAATAAGAGAACATTTATTTATGAAAATGTTTGATTCAAGTTGGGGAGGATGAACTTGTCGGTAAAATATGTGCAAAAAAGGGGGGGAAAACAAAGAAAAGAAAAAGTTATGTAGAGTAGCAAACCAAAAGAATCACTAGTGAGTCGTGAGTGGAAAGAAACGATAGTGCTTGAATTGTAAATAGTTGTATTATTGTATATAGTGAATAAATGCTCTCTTGTTGTTACTTGTTAGGTCTTTTGAATTCCAAGAATAACAAATACTATTATTTGTAGCCTAGCAAATTACAACCCTCATAAAAGCCTTATTGATCCATGACTGATAACATGTTTTATAATTGTGCTTAGATGTACTATATCCCAATTGATTTGTTGTGAATGCACCATTTGGTTTGAGAGAAGCACACCGTTTGAGTGATACATTTATGTGCTTAGATGTACTATATCCCAACTAGACTTTTGACCCACGCGTCGCGCAAGTCTAATTAAAAATCACAAACAAACTTAGTAAGTATATAATATTATGATTAAAATTAACTTAATATGCATTCAACAACATTTTAGATAAAATTTGTTCTAATGCAGCATTTTAGAGGAAAATTATTAGGTTTAGTTGTTGCAGACCTAACAAAATTAATAAATAAGGATAAGTGTATAGAAACAACAGATTTATACAACAGGATAGGAATGAATTTTTTTTTAAAGAATAAGGGTTTATCATTTAATAATAATGCAAATTTAGAGCCAAAATTTTAGGGTTGAGGATTAGCATTATTTAGAGCCAAAATTTTAAGGTTGAGTTGTTGCAACCCGAAGGGTTAGTGGAGAGAAAAAATTAGGTTAAGACTTAACAAAATTAATAAATAAGATAACTATGATTATGATTGGAATGTTTGAAATCATACTTTGATTTAGCAATAGTTTTATCTTATTCGTTGTGCTATGAAATTTTATTTTGAACTTGCATTTTATGAATATTTGTCAAGTTCTCTTTTTTTTTTTTTTTTTTTTTTTTTTTTTTTTTTTTTTTTTTATTTTTTTTTTTTTTTTTTTTTTTTT
>Ga0209282_1001457_pt1 | contig 13021 bp, 6 predicted proteins | sample Mtrugardesep15_FD_187529 | JGI IMG/M metagenome (GOLD analysis project Ga0209282, IMG submission 187529) | Root nodule microbial communities of legume samples collected from California, USA - M. trunc garden sep15 (SPAdes) (version 2) | ecosystem: Host-associated > Plants > Roots > Nodule...
AAAACATATTATATATAAGGGGATTAAATCCCAAGTCAAGAAAAGAAAATAAAACACCAAAAATCCCCAAAGAAAACCACCAACACCAAAATGTTGAAACTCCTAACAATAGCTCCTCAAAGAACTAACACCGTCAACAGTGATCAATTAGGCATCCGATAATGATAAGGCTTCAAACGTACAACTTCGACCACCACTCAATTTCTGGTTTAACGGAGGAGACATCACAACAGCCTAAAGGGACCTGAGTCACAAACTTGCTCCCGACCTCGAATCAAAACCGATCGGTCCACAAGACTCCCGAACCATTTATATCTAGAAAGTATTTTCACATATTATCAAAGTTGAATAAATGAAGATTAGGTAGTTTAATTGATTTAAACTAATGGTTAAAGAGTTAAAATCTAGAATTAGTCTTGACAAGGTAAAGAGAAATAAACTAGCATAACAAATAACTTCCTCACGTCAGTCATTCCAAAAAAAAATATTCAAAAGTTTGAAGAATGTTGTTGAGAAGTAAAAGTGTCGCTGTCAATTGGCCAGGGTGTGTCAAATATGATGAGTCCTGAGTTTTTGTGTATCTGTTTCTGGAAACTATGCATTTAATTGTTTAATTGTTTAATGTTTATACATGCATTGCTCTTTTTTCTATCTTTTCAATCTCTTTCTTTTGATTATTGGATTATTTCAAATCAATATAATTGTGCAACAGAATCATTCATGAGTTTTCTATTGGATTCTTTTGTGATGTAAAATTACTCAAGAGTATAAGTTATTATAGAATAGAACATTGTATTAAAAAAGTAGAGCCAATCAAATGGAATAATACATTGTATTAAAGTGGAGCCAATCAAATATGATCCTTGATGCTGATAATAACAATTCAGAATGGTGTTATACGTTACAAATGATATTGACCTTATTTTATTAAATATTTAAATTAAGCATTTATAGCATATGTACTTACATAAGTGCTTATGTATAAGTTACATATTCTGTTGTGCATCAAACATATTATTTTACCATGTGAACTGCTTGATAAACTCAAGTTCTTGATCAATTTCATTGACAAATCCACCATGAATTTGCAAGAGTCAAAGTTATATTAAGAGTAACTGAACTTGTTTGTTAATTGGGTCACAATTCAAACAAATTGAGTCATGGCACCTAAACTTGACCAGTATTTAAAAATCTGAATCTTTTTTAACAGTTACACTCCATGTTCTTCTTGGTCTTAATCTACTTATGATTATTAGTTAACGATCAAATCTCAAGATTGGTGCCTCTATTCATCTTCTCACATGTCCAAAACACTTCAGATACATTTCAAGAACTGTCAATCCTGAGTTCCACCTATACTTCCTCTCTAATGCATTCATTTATGATCTTGTCTGGTATGACCATTCATCAAAAAACAAAAATATCATCTTTGCACTGCCTATCTTATGCTTGTTCTTCCATGCTTAAAGAGGTTGAAGGGAATAAAATTAAGGAAAAAAAGAAAACTATATTAGATAAAACATCATGGTGACCTATCTTTTGGTATAATTACTAGTAACCTAATTTTTTTTTAAGCTAAAGAAAACTATATTTGATAAAAAAGAAAGAGTACAGAGACACAGACAGGAGGACATTAGACATGACCCAGGAATACATCATGGTGACCAAGTGGAACAACTGTAAATTGTTCTAACAAAAATTCACCCATCACATACGCAACCTAGCGAACGCGCGTACGAGCGCGCAACCAAATTACAAAAAAATTTGACAGGTGAACATCTGCAAAGAACATTTAGGAGGCGAATAGATTGACCGTCAATACAGGACCAAAATCCAAGTGTCAACAACTCCTGAATAAAATAGCAAGCTAAAAGCTCTTCCGAGCATAATGTGCACAGTCAAGGACCGACAACGGGTACCAGGAACCTTTTATTAGAGAAGAATGATTACTAAAAAAACGCATCAATACCTATTATTTTTGTTAATTAATGATTTCTCATATTGTATTTTTTAAAAAAAATAAATAAGAGAAATTAAAGAAAACAAATTCCTATTTAAGATCAAGGCAATAAAATTTGAATTTTTTTTATGCATAAGCTTGAGGAGGTAAATATAAGAAGTAGAAGAAGTCAAGCAAAGATACTGGGTACCATAGCAACTGTTATCTTAGGGACAGTTGGAAGCCACAATGAGTATGAGGCGACACATATAATAACTGGAGCTGTCTTTATCACAATAGGATGCTTATCATGGGCTTCTTTTGTGATCTTGCAAGTAAGTGTTTCAATCTAATTGATCAATAAGTTAAAAAATTATTACCAGTGAAATAGTTTATTTTATTTTATTTTTATTTGATCGATAAATACTAACACGTCTTTGTATTTTTCATAGGCTATTACACTTGATTCCTACCCTAAGTCACTCTCACTCTCATCATTGATATGCATATTTGGCATGATTGAAGGTTTTGTTATGGAGAGGGAAGAGACTTTGGTTCAAATTCCATTGGGATATGAAGTTGCTATATGTGGTTTACACGGTAAGATTACCTAACTATTTTAGTTCATTTTTTGGGATATGAACTTAATTTTGTTTTGGGGAATAAACTTACTTGTTTCCTGTATTTTAAAGACATTTTAATAATTAAATTAATTTAATCTAAAACTATTCATCTATATGGTATATTTTACTCCGGATTAGGGTATTACTTACAAGGTGTTGTGATGAACACAAGAGATCTTGTTTTTTTGACATCTTTTATGCCTTTTTGTATGATGATTGTGGCTATCACAGAGTACTTCCTTCTCTGTGCAAAAATGTTTCAAGGAAGGTACGTACTATCAAGATAATAATTAATTGAATTTCTAAAGTATATTTCAATTGTCAGAAATCAACTAATTGAATTGGATTTTATATTATTGTACCTAGTTGTATGGGGAAAAAGCAAGGATTACAAGAAGAACGCTTCAAATCAAGTCTTGATGAGAAGCCTACTGAAGCAGAAGGAGAGATGGACCTACCTTAAGCATAAAAAATCTAGAACTTTGTCTTTAATTTGTTGGATAAAACTTTGTCTGATCAAACTTTGAAGAAATGGTGGACCTACCTTAAGCATAATAAATCTGGAACCTAAGTCTTTAATTTTTTGGAACTTTGTTTCGTGAACTTTGAAGAAGGAAAATGTGAAGAGTTGTAGATAGCAATATCGGTTGCAACCAAATTTTGTTCGTCATATTTAATTCATATTTGTTAAAAATTTTAAGTTTTTTCTTGGATAGATTATTATAATATATTATATACATTGCTAAAGTGTTGTGTTATTTACAATTAAACTGTGTCATTGAAATTGATATGTCATATGCAATAATTGAATTGATATTATTAAATTTCTTAATAGTTGTAAATGTGTTATAATATGTATAATCGTACGAGACCCAATATTTTCATAAGCAACAAGTTGTTGGGATCTTGAGACTTGTGTGCGAGTGCACGTGCGTGCATGCATGCATGCATGACTAATAAAAATAGAGCATATCATATTCATATTTAACACAAGACGCTCAAACTCTTAAGGATGACCATATATGTGTTCATATGTGAATTATGAAAATATGTGATAAATGTGAAGTACTTGTATATGTGTATTAAAATTTGGTTCATTTTACACCTCTTCTTCTTTTGAATCTAAAATTTACGTCATTTACACGGTAATGTAAAAACAACATTCCCTTTCTAAATTTATGTTGAATCCAATTTTATCATCATCTTGTAATAAATTAATTTATTCAAATATAGAGAGTGTTTTGCTCAAGGATTGGGTACTATTTATCGGGTGTAGTGATGAAAACCAAAGGTCTGGTTTTCGTCTCTACATTCGATCCACCATGTATGATTATGGTTGCTGCTATGAGCTATTTTTTTCTTCATGAGAGGATGTTCATAAGAAGGTAATTCTAAAAACAAGTACCATTAAAATTATTTTAGATTTTTTTTAATTGATCAACAATAACTGAGTATAAAAATATCACAGGGTTTTAGGAGCTTTGGTGATTTGTTTGGGCTCGTTCCTAGTGATTTGGGGGAAAAGCAATTATGATGGAGATGGAGAAATAAGAAAGTAAAGTTGACATGGTGATGTGATGTGATGAGGAAGATATCGAAACAATTTAGATAAAAAGGTGAATTTTTTTAGGGGATAAAAAGGTGAATTGTTATTATTTACCCTAACATGATCAACATCTTGATCAATCTCAATCTTCCAAATAAAACTTATCAATGATAGACATCGATCCCAGCTTCACTTTTTCTTTCTTTCACTTTTTCCTTTTCCTTGTGTTTTTAACACATTTAATCTCTATTAATCAACTTTTAAGATTAAATTCTATTCAATATTCATTAAATCACATAAATAAGGAAACCACACATTTACAATAAATTTTAAAAATAAAATACACAAAATCACGCATTCAATATTTAGTAATTTATATAAATAGAATTAGAACAAGGAAAATGTGAAGGGTTATAGATTGCAATTTCATTTCCAAATCTTGTTTCTTATATTTAATTCATGTTTTGTTAAAAAAATCAAGTTTTTTCTTAAATAGATTTTTATAATATTATTATACACATTACTAAAGTGTGTGTTATTTACGATTAAACCGTGTGATGGACATTGACATGTCATGCAATGATTGAATTGATATCATTATATTTCATAATTGTTGTAAATATGTTATAATATGTGTGATTGCACGAGATCCAATATTTTTAGAAGGAACAAGTTGTTGGGATCGTAGAGAAATAAAACGAATACTATTAGATGTACTTGAACGTCCTTTTGTAAAAACCGTTCGAATCGGATTTTGATTGGGTTTTTCAAAACCGAACTAATCAAACACATATATTTTAATTCTTATTTATTTTTTATTAGTTTGATCTATTGCGTTAAATTATTATTCATTAGTTTCTAATTTTTTTATATTATTCATATAGTTCAAAACATAATTGATCATCTTTCATTCAGTTACTTTAATATTATCATTTGTATTTTTTTTAGATAGACGAAATAACAATAGTAATTAAAAACTCTCACATTGAGATAGAGTTCGAACCCTAGTCACAACTTTATGTCTAGCTAATGTAGCATTTTTGCCGGTAGAGCTATGACTCGTGCACTATTAATAATTTCTTTTATAGTTTAGATATCCAAAAATCAATCTAAATTTAACCGCGTTAAATTGAATCGGACCGTTAAGCCATATCATATCGGAGGAGACAACATATTAGAACACGGTCTAATTGGTGCAAAACCCAAAATAACACACCACATGGATCAAACAAAAAAATTGTTTGTCTATTATCTTCACATCAATAAAACTTGAGTGAACACACACTTACATAAAGTCATAAGCAAGTAAGTACAGATCAGTACAAATATATACAGATATAGATAGATAGATGCTACATTACAAACAGCAAAATATGAAACACAGGTAATTTTGTATAGCTGCCAAATCTCAAAACATATCAATCGGAAATGGAAATTTTCTTAACCAGTTACAAACAGAAACCAAAGAAGCGGATATTATCCTACCGCTAGTTTAAGGACAAATACATACTCTTGAAGATGCAACATTTTGCTCTAAGGAAATCAGTTAGAAAGGCCATACACACTGCATCCTCCTATACACCATTACCTCCTTACAGTACTAGAATTTGGTTTTAGGCCCAACTTCATCTCAAGTCGATATGGGATCTCGACACACATTTCATGCAAACGACTTAACATCTATAGCATGGACGGAGGCAGACGTCTCAGTAACAGATCTTGTACATTCTCCTTCTGGTGGTTTCAAATCCAGCACTGAAGCCAAATACAGAAGCTTAGGAAACATTGCAAGAGAGTTATTGTGGATTCAAACTCTGCCTCAGAGTCAGAGATACTACCAGTTCTCACATGTATCATCTATTAACAAACTTGGCATTATTTCACATACACAATTTGACCCTTCATTCCAGGACTAAGCATACAGAATTGGACATGATTTTAGTAAACGATACATGTCAGTAACTAGAGCCTCAAAGTCTGCCACATTACTTTCCAAGATTAGTACGCCAATATTTTAAGTAATGATCTATGTATACATTCTGTGAACTGCTTAACAAACTCAAGTTCTTGATCAATTTCATTGAAAAATCCACCCTGAATATGTGAGAGTGAAAGTCATATTAAGAGTAATTGAACTTGTTTGTTAATTGGGTCACAATTCGAATAAATTGAATTATGGCACCTAAACTTGACTAGTACTTAAAAAAAATCTGAATCTTTTTTGACAGTTACACCATGTTCTTCTTGGTCTTAATCTACTTATGATTATTAGTTAACGATCAAATCTCAAGATTGGTGTTTCTATTCATCTTCTCACATGTCCAAAACACTTCAGATACATTTCAAGAATTGTCACTCCTGAGTTCTACCTACTTCCGCTCTAATACATTCGTTTATTTATTGTTCTCCATAAGTTAGTAGCATAGAAATTCCAACGTAAATATTAAGATTTTGAAAGTTCAAACAGAATATAGAAACCAAATGAGTATGGGAAAAGAAAAAAAAACAAATATGTATACTGTAGTGGAAACATGACAGCCAAGTAGTTGTTAACGTTGTTCACCCCAACAAGTGTTTAATCAATGCACTTCCTTGTTTGGCAAGTAAACCCACTCACACGTTAATGATGCAAAAATGAAGTTGGGCCATGAAAATCCTTGTACAGAAACACTACAGCAGCAGATTAGCCGCTAAGCTGAAGATAGCAGGCACAGTTAAAAAAGTTGAAAAACACATATACAGGTTCAGATGTATTTGGTTCTTTTCTCTCTAAGAATTTGGGTTGAGCCTAATTTAACCCCACAAAATCAGCTTATAAGATAAGAGTTGTCTATCACTTATAACCACTATTTAAACCACATCACTATCCAATGTAGGACTCTCAAGTCAAAACACACCCCTCACGTCCAAGATTAAGGACACCTCGAGCATGACCTAAGTAGCACAATAACAAATCGATAGTATGGTCTAACAAATTTGAGATAGGCTCTAATACCATATCCTATTATTCAGATGATATCACAAAATATGGGAGTCTCAACAAATTCCAGATATTGCTTAAATTTATATATCATCAACCTACTTGTCTTTGTAATGTTGAATCTCAACTTCTGGAAAATCTCGAGATGGGCAAAGATCAAAAACAGGAATTGACAAGTTTTTTATTTTTTCCTACCACAGAAGGACAAAATGAGAACTTCAGCAAAAACGCACTTCCTTTTCCTAAGCACAATGCTTACCCTCTATTAATATTATAATGTGGGACGAGAAACAAATGGTCAATGTTTGGTTAAAAGAAGAGTATAATAAACAGTATAAGGGAAATTGTATGCTTTTTTAAATGGAAGGCCTTAAAAAAATAAAATTAAACAAACTATTTATGTCCAATACATTCAATTTTGAAATGCATGTGAATTATTCTCAATGCTAATATTGGAACTACAAACTATTACAAGTTTTTTCCACTCTAGTTAGATTATTGGAAACAAAAAGGAAATAGGTCAAAACACACAGACCATAAGAAACACTGTGTACAACATGCAAGTCACTCAACTAGAGAATAATTTATATCATACTGTAGATGTCTAAAACACCATTCGAACTTGAGGAAACTTGTTCCATGAGAAGCTTGAAGCGTGATGCGCTTTTGCAATTTTTTATCACCACCTGAATACACATTACATATTGCAGATAAATGATCGATGACATACACCGAGTTTCTCTCATATCCCCACCTGTTTGGGTTGCTCAATGCATAGCAGTTACTCCTATCACTATCTGAACCAACGAATAATGCAATGTCGCCCAAAGTATTCAGTTTAACATAATTCATGGTTGAGAAGTCTATCTTGTAGACATTCCTTATCTCCTCGAACATTAAATCAATCACTAAAAGTTGTTCATCACAATTAACCAACCTAAAGTGGGAGAATGCTACATTAGGAGTACTCTTCAGTTTTAGAAACTTAATATTTGCAGAATTCAAGCTGAGTATCCCTATGTTGGTCTTGTGAGTGACAACATATATTCTATTATGCAAAACCACAAAGTCAACAACCCTCCCTTGATCTCCCGTTGTCAAATAACTAACCCAACCACAATTTCGAGATTGAAATACATGCAAACAACGTTCACATAAAACCACCAAGACAAATTCCTTAGAGCATTTGCCAAAAGCAAGCAAGGCATGGTTAATGGATTGATTAGCATAAATGAATTATTGCACTTCGTCGTGATAAAATATCCACTAGAAAACGTAACATATGAGCAGAGGAAGCCCTTCATCATCTCCAAGTGATAAACTTTTTGGTCGGGTATGCTAACAAAGGAATACAATTCCTCAACATGATCCGAAATTTGAAGAAGTAATGGTTCTTGAGATGCCAAAAAATTTCTCCCGTAATTTTCATGAAAAGCCCTCCAATTCTTGCACACACCGGCAAACTGAAAGTGGTCGTCAAAATCTAATGCTTTCGAGATGATATCAAGCACATCCCAAGGAAGTTGACAGTTCTCTTCTACCTTCTTCACATTTTTCCCTTTGTATCACAACAATGACAATGTTAGGTGATTTATAAGCATATGTTTTTATTTATTTATACGTCGACATTAGTTTCAAGGACATAAAATGCATGAACCCTAACCCCAATTTTAATCCTCCAAAGATAAAGACTCCATCGGTTCATTACATGAAAAATTTCTATCATCAACTCCATTATACTCAATCCAACAAAGATTAAAAAATTTAAATATGTCACTATATATAACAATGATGGATTGCAACAAATAAAAAATCATGGTGTTATGGCATATATATGGTAGAAACATGGCAGATATATTTTAATATAGCAAAAGAAGTGCAGAAAAGTATATCAACATATGCGAAGTGCAATGAATAATGGTAAACTAACTACTAACCAGTTGTCGGAGGTGTGATCTGATGTTGCTTGAATCCGAAAATTGAATGTGTATGCCGTTTAAACAACATCTTCACTTTTGCTTTAAAAAACTATTTAGGACTTGCATATATATAATTTTGTAGGAGTTTGAAAAACTGGTAAGACTTTCTCCTGATATATTGTTCATGGCGAACTCTATGTTTAAGGGGATGTTCATCTTTATTCAGCGGTGGTTGGCAGACAGGGATTAAGATTTAAGAGTGTGTTAAGATATTGATGGAAGTGAAAGGAAGTTTGTGTTTTTTTGTGTTGTCTTGATATTGTTATATAAATCAAATAAATAAGATTTTGAATAAATTTAAATATGATTGTGTCACGTTTGAGTGTTGTTGATATGATAATGATATTGATTGGTGTAAATTAATTAATACAACTCTGTTTTTGGGTTGCTGATACTACACTGGTGGGTGTATTCCGGTATAGAAGGTCAAGGGAGGTTTTAGCCAATTTATGCATGAATGAATTATCGTGTCAATTTCATCCATAAGCTAATCAAATTAATTATAAGTTTCTAAACTATACTCCTATCCATTTTGTTGGTCTCTTTTGAAGAACTAAATTGATAATCAGAATTCAGATCATTGTGTTTGTTATAGTTTCCCATCTGTATTTAAGCTGATCATCTTTACGGCTATAATATATTTATTAATAGCGTAATGCTTGATAATGATATCGCAACAACTTTTATCACGAATGCTTCACGACTGCACAGTATAAGCTACCTTTTTTTCCACCAAATCCGGTACTGAGGTGATTGAGCGGTTTAGCCACATTCTATTAAAGCAAAAATGCACTTTGTGGAATTTTCGGGAAAGGAATTGTCGCTGTATATAGCAGCGCTCTACTTAATATTAACTTATATTTGGTTTCGGTGGTCATACTTGATTTTTTAGGTCTAAAATTGATTTTGCTTAGAGAAATGACTCTAACTTAAAGTTACAATTTGTAGTTTTTGATCATAAAAGTGATTTTAAGGTAGATTTTATTTTTCAGATCACTTTTGAGTTCAACTTACTAAGTAAAATCAATTTTATAAAATCAACTCATTATATTTCAATATTTTTCACCACCGAACCAAAGATGCACTCAATTGATACACATAACTACATAGACATGTAATATTTATTGTTCTGAGATGGGAAAAAAACAGAAGAATCAATACAAGCTTTTATTTTTCCAAATTAACATTCTTACAACAAGTATGCAAAATGAGAAAGTACTCACTTAGATTTTCCATTACTATAGTACAAGAAAGGAACATTATTACATTCAGGTAAAACTAACCTCTTGAAAAAGGAAACAAATATTTCCTAGTATTTATCACATTTCTAAAAATCCTTCCACTACATCTTCCACAACAGAAGTAAGAAATGATTTACTATCCTTATTCCTAACAGAGCAATTAGCACGAATCTCTCCTTTGGTTCCAGTCAAAACATTAAGCTGACCCATTTTAAGCATAGCAGCAACAAATTTTTCAAAGAACAAAGATTGATTCACAGCGAAGTTAGTAACAATATCCTTAGTCCTCTTATCAGTGTACAAATCTTGGTCCGAAGTAAAAAGACCCTGACGGTTCATAAGATCAACGTAGTATTTGTTATCAAATTTGTTGGGACTACGAATATCTAGAACTGTGGTGTTATCAGTGTTGGATGTAGGACAAGTTTGTTTAAGGTTTTTGCCATAGGTTTTGTCCATGACAGGGTCTTGTGTTGGGTAGAGTCTGTTTGTGAAAGAGGAGCAGTGACTTATGCCTATTGTGTGACCACCTGAGAGTGCTACTACATCTGTTGGGTTAAGGTTTTTGGTTGCAAGTGAGTTTAAGATTGTTGTTGTGTTGCTTGATGGTGAAGGAAGATTGTCTAATGTTACCTCCTGTGTTGCAAATGTTAATCCATCTCTCCTTCCTAAGGGGATTTTGTAATCTGGTCCTCCTGACTGCAATGCAAAAACATTAAGTATTATTTAGTACGATTAAAGTGGGGTAATTTGGCGGAATACACAGTTGTTATTGGATCTCGGTGTAATGTCATTGAACTGTGAAAAATTAATTGCAAGAAAATAGTATTTATAAACGATGAAATCGGTTACTTACTAGGAAAACAGCATCACGAGCGGCAACGGCTGTGATATCAGCACAAGAGACGATTCTTCCACACTGCTTCTCTACATTACTACGAAGTTTTTCAATTATCTTGAAGGCCTCTTTCCTAAGACTCAAGTTTGGTGGTGCATCTTTCTCACTTGGCTCACTTGCTGATCCATCCAATAATACTGATCCATCACAACCCTGCATTTTCAATTTTGTAATCCATAAATAATCAAATATATTAGTTTGGATTTCCAAGTACTTAGGGTTCACTAGACCAGTGTCAAAGTTAGCTAAACAGATTCATGCTAATTTAATCATCACATATGTCAATAAAACATTGTATAAGCTGTACATTTGTAATGCCTAGTGAGTATTGTTTATAGTATAAGATGCTCCTAACTATAACAAGCTAAATATACATTAATTGTGTTTACCTGGACAAAGCAGTCATGGAAGTGAAGGCGAAGCAATCCAGCAGCTTGACCAACATCATCATTGAAAATCTTCTTAAGCTCTTTTCTGATGATAGATTCAAGCTTAGGACATTTTGAATCGTAGAAGGTCCATGATAGTCCCTTCACTATAGGAGGAGGTTTGGCTTGTGCTTCAGACACTTTGATGTGGGAAAATGAAAGAAAGGTAAGGATTAGAAGAAAGGTGAAGAAAGCACTCCTACAAGAAGCATAAGCCATTGTGGTATGTAGAGAAAAGGTAATGATTTCAGACGTATACACTAATATTTATAGTAATATGGGGTTGTTGGGTGTACATGAATATATTTGAGCATGACAATGTGGAAAACTTTTTGAGATTTTAGCATATATCAATTTAAAGAAAATTGTATTGGAATACAAAGTTTGACACAAAATGGAACACCGTCCTTCGTTTTGGACAATTTCAAAATATTATATATAACTTAAACACAAGATTGTGTCATTAACCAATTTTATTTTTTCATTATCCACTAATATGTATGTTTTTTTTACAAACACCAATATGTATGTTATATTAACCGTTTATGTCACATATTCACAAATTGCCAGAAGTACATATATTTTTATAAAATAAAGTGGTTCTGCAGTAGAGTTGTGGTCCAGTAACACAACTGTAATTTAAATTGAGTTTGACAAACTTTATTTTTCTTGCATATAAATTCTCAGCAGCCTGTGTTGATTATTCAAGGGCGTCTACGAAGCACACAGATTTATTTTTTTATTTTTTATTGTAGAAGCACACAGGTTTATTAGACATTAGACATGACACGATCAAAATAAAAGTTTGTTAAGGACACTTTTCCATTTTGTGTGTCCCTTGATATAAGAGTTACTCTTCGATCATCACAACCTCAAATTAAAAATGTTTAAGCGCATTTACACAAATAAAAAAGTTTTGGAAAAAAGTAATTAATCACATCATTTGATATTAGTTAATTTTTTAATTAAATTCTTTTGTATTTGTACGAGTGTGCTTAAATATATTTTAGTTGGGGTTGTATCCAAATAAGTAGTTCTCTAAAAATCCTTTATTAGGTTTGCAACAACTCAATCCTAAAATTTTAACTCTAAATAATGTTAATCCTCAACCCTAAAATTTTGGCTCTAAATTTGAACCATTAAATGATAATCCCTTATTCCTTAAAATAAATTTTATTTCTATCATGTTGTGTCGTCGTTTGTATAAATTTGTTGTTTTTGTACACTAATATCCTTATTTATTAATTTTGTTAAGTAATTTTTTTCCCTCCATAATGCTTTTTAGGTTTGTAACAAATCTATCCTAAAATTTTGTCTCTCAAAATGCATCAAATATGTTTTTATTAATAGCAAAAATAAAAAAAAGTCTAAACAAATCCATTCATAA
>Ga0209282_1001460_pt1 | contig 13015 bp, 7 predicted proteins | sample Mtrugardesep15_FD_187529 | JGI IMG/M metagenome (GOLD analysis project Ga0209282, IMG submission 187529) | Root nodule microbial communities of legume samples collected from California, USA - M. trunc garden sep15 (SPAdes) (version 2) | ecosystem: Host-associated > Plants > Roots > Nodule...
GTGTTAAGCTTCATTTGGAATCAAGGTGTAGTTCGAGGTTTGTTGCAATTTTTTGCTCAATCTCCTGTTCTTGGCAATATAGTTCTTTCTCTTCCATGTCTGACACTCATTTTCTTCTATAGGAAATGTTGTTAATTTAGTTCCCAGGTTCCGAACTAGGATGATAATGGCTGAAAGTCCATCTGGTGGCACAGTGGCTTTGCATTATGGGAACATAGATGAAAGTGATTTCGTAGGCGCAGAAGAGTATCTCCCTACATTACCGAATACTGTAAGATTCATGGCATACATTTTTTCTGTGTTATACATATATTGAGTATTTACATCTGAAGATTGTTGAACACAAGCTTGAGCTGTCGTTTACCTTTTTTCATGTGGTCCTCTCCTCTGTTAAGTCATCTAAACATTAATTTGCTGTCTATATTTCTCATAGCTTTTCTTCTTGACCTTGTGGCTTTTAACCTTGAGGAATCCTTTTCCATTTTATCTCATTGCTACCATTCGTTTCATTTCTCCATCTACATATTTACTTTAACTTCCTCAGCACCCATTTCTTGTTAAAAGGCATAATTTTTTTTCCACTTTTTTATTTTGGATACACATTTTTTGTATGTAGCATTTCCTAATGTCTCAGCATTAACATGATGGTGTATCGGTCATTGTCGACCATGAACTATCAAATTGTAGCACACATATTTGAACTTCTTGTCTTTAAATATATAATAGAGTCTCTGCAATTTTTTTATTGCACTGATTTATGTAACCAATTTGTGGACAGCCTTTTGCGGATTTACTTGCTGACCAGTACAGTTCACAGGTATGTTACTCTTTCTGAGAATGAAACATATGAAGGATAGATCTTTGTCAAATTATTCTCTCAATTGTAAAATATACGCCTCTTGTAGATTGAACGTGAAGGATATGTTAAGGAAGATGACGGAATCCAACTCAGACCAAACCTTGTGAACCTTCCTTTGAGCAGTCAATCTAGTTTACCTCCTAATGAGATGCAGCAATATGGAAAACAAATTCCTGAAAACCCTCGGGCCTTGCAGATGTACCAAGCATTTCTCTCTGGTGTCTTAATTGAAAACCCTCAGGCCTTGGAGATGTCAGAAGAATTTTCACTCTGGTATCTCAGTCGAAAACCGTCGGGCCTTGCAGATGTCCCAATCATTTTTCTCTGGTGTCTCAATGGCTCAAAGACCTCATCGACCGGACTCACAACAACAAGCAGTTCAGCAGAAGCAGCAGCTTCAACAAAATCAACACTCGCTCCTTCAACAGCCAAATCCACAGTTCTAGAGATCTTTGTACAGTGCAAATCAGCTGTCGCATTTAAACGGTGTTGGACAAAATTCAAACGTGCCATTAGGTAATCAATTGTTTCACCGCCACGGCTCTACCATGGGAGTTCCATTGTTGAGCCAACAAACACACCAGCAAGCAAGCCCTCGGAAGATGAGTCAACGAACTCCAATGAGTCCACAACAAATGAAGAGCAATTCATGGCATGAGTACTGGTAACCCTGAAGCTTGTCCAGCAAGTCCTCAGTTGAACTCTCAGGCACTAGGGTCTGTTGGTAGCATAGGTCTTAGTAAGAGCAATTCTGTCAACAATGCACAATGAAACTGTCCAGCCTAGTAGAAAGCTCAAAGCAAATAGTTGAAATGACTATTATTTACAGATAAATAAAGCATGTGTTAGGGGAATTAGTTTATGCTGATCTAGAACCAACTCAAGAAGGAATGTCCGTTGTATATTGCTTTTTTAATTTTCCCCTACCCTCGTTGATCATCACAGGAATTTTCAGGATATTTAGGTCAAAGCTTAGCACGGGTTATTTGTACTTTGTAGAAAGAACTATGCATCTTTAGATCATACTAGTAATGTACACAAGTAGTTCAGTAACTTTGCTCACATGTGCAATTTTTAGTTATCTCTTGAATGGTTATAAGTTTAGTTAAGTTTGTAAACTTTGTAGCACGGGTATCAATTGCAGTGAATGCTAGTGTTCAATTTAAAACATATATAATCATAACTTGTCAATGAACAAACTGAGGTTGAGCTAGCTTATGACGCTTTCAGAAATGTTCATAAATAGAATCTTTAGGCCTGGTTTTTTAACTAAAAAGGCTTTGAGTATAAGCGGACATACTATACACCAAAATCCTGGATTTCGATTGTATGCACCCGAATGACTAAGCGGGCAAGATCTGTGAGAAAACTAGTGCAGCATTATAATGTATTTGTATCTTAAATAGCTCCATATTCAACTTTTTATCTGCTTGATTTTCATGCTATCACTACATATTTCGAATCTAACTTGAAGTTCACCTTGATTAAAACAAGTCAATAGTCTAGTGAATATCATATAGAAGGGGAACAATTCAAAATCAACAGTTCCTCTTCATGAAGTAGCAGTCTATGAGAGTTACGACAAAATTTTACTTTGAATAATTATCCTATAATTGCAAAAACTGAAACTATTACTGAAAATCAGTTTATGGAGAGCAAGAAGATAGAAATCCCGAAAGTCTGCATATTTTTTTCCAACACAGGTAAACTTGCAACATACCACCTAAGGAAGGTTTCATCCCTCTCACAGTTTTTTTTATTTAGGTTGAAGACAATGACACAAAACCTTTTTCCTAAATCATATTTATCCCAAGATAACGAAGAGGGAACCTCATTTCAATCCTCCAAGAACACATCCGCAATTGAGGAATCAAAATGAGTTTTCGCCCTCATTAACACACCAATTTTTAAAACCAGGCGCTGTGAAATCAGAGAATAGAAACAAAGATATCCAAGGTAATAAACACAAGATCGACATCTCACGAAATCGCACACTAGAAATTTGTCTTCCAAATAAAAAATTCCACATCGATTTTAATAAAAAAAATGTCAAGTTCAGAATTCTTAGACCCATTAAAACGACCAAGAATCCAAGGGGCTTGTGAAATGGTATATTCCAAAATGGCACAACTCAATTATCTCATGAATTTCAGTGCAAAACTCTTCCCTTAATGCCATCCTGAAAATCCATTTTGTCTCCATATAAGGAATCCAGAAGCATCGACGTGCTTCATCGTCTTTAGCACCAAAGGGAACAATCAGATAACTACTAAATTGTTCATAGCGTCAAGGAATGGATTCAAGTAAGATAGTCGTTGCTCAGATTCAGTTTTTGTAACAAACATAAAAATATTTGAAACAAACTATAGCAACACTACAAATAGTTGGTCTTCCCAGCAAGTTTGATCAACCACTTCTCACGTTACTTACTCATTTTCTACTTGCACATTATCTGACTTTGTGCCTTTTCAGGTCCTTTTGGAGAAAGAGCATACTACCAGTCATGAAAGATTCAACACTTGGTGCAAAGAATACACCCTCTAGTCAGATGGCATGCCTCGTGAGTTCATACAGAAACGACTATTATATATGATCTTGTCATATATAAGTGACACATCCTATAAAATAAATAAAAGGCACCTACTTTTTTAGGTCAAATGTATCTTGAGGACCTCTAAGTTTTACGGTTGTACCGAATTAGTATTTTACGGTTTTAAGTTTCATATTGATGTTTTTTTTAATACATATTGATGTTTTATGTAAGTAAAAGTGTCCACCTAGCCCTTTAAGTCATAAAATACATGCATCATTACTCACTTTTTATCAAATACGATTAAAAAATATTTATGTAGACGTTTATTGCTTAGTTGATAGGTCCAAATTTACCGTTCTCAGAACTAGAATTCACAAGTGTATTATTATTTTGGTTTGAAATAAAGTCGTTCGGTTAATTGATTTATAATGTCGTTGAAGAAATATTTATTTGTAAAATTAGTATTGAACCGGGAAACATAAAAAGAAAATGTATATTAATAATTATGTTTGATGACATAAACATTTTTTTGAACCTTCTACCTAGATGCTAAATAGTCATGTAAAGAGAACAGTTTGTTAAAAAATATATATATTAAAGGACAAACTTATTCCCTTTTTATCGATATTAAAATCAATTTGAGACTAAAAAGGATTAATTTAAGGGAAATATGCTAACGGTGCCTCCGCGTACTGGTTAAGGATGCTAAAAAAAAGAATTATACGGTAGTTATTGTATTGAAAACTATATAATTAATATTAAAAAATTTAAAAATATTTTTTTTTTATAATAATAATTTCCTTTTTTATATGCTTAACCGGTTCCCCGATCACACCGGTTAGCATACCCTTAATTTAATACTAACTTTATACTTTAAAACCCAAAATGTATTTGACATCATTTTTTTAGTGATAAAAGGACAACTATTTGAAGTCCTCGGTTTTTAAATATAAACAAAATTTATTTTTTAGGTTCATTTATTTAATGATGTTGGTGGTCCATATTATAAACCACATACTTCTTTCGTCCTAAATTGTATGACGTTTTGGGCATTTCACATATATTAAGAAATACAATTAATATTGTATGGAAAAGAGATATTATGAGTTGTTTTACAAAATTGTCCTTAATAAATAATATAAGAAAGATAAATAAAATAATTGAAAGAAGAGAGAGTAATAAATAGTTAAGGTTATAATAGGAAAAGTAACATTAATGTTGCATTGGTAGTGTAAAGCGACATATAATTTGGGACAAATTTTTTTCTCTAAAACGACATACAATTTAAGACGGAGGGAATACATATTAAATGAATGAACCTACAAAATAAATTTTATTTATATTTTGAAACGGAAACGGAATAAGTATTCAAAATTGTTGAACATTAAAAAAGAAATGCGTGACGATCAAGACACCATTACTCAATTTGGAGTGCTATAAATCTGAAGGTCACATGGGGGTTGCGTGAGGTAATTTTGGACTAGAGTTCCACAAAGAAAGAACACGTAGTTGTAGACTTGTTTGTTTTTGTTGTTGTTGACTAAACCATCTGAAAGTCATCGTTATTTCAGTTATTTAACTTTATAATGAGAGGATACATACATGCATTATACATAAAACAAAACATCATTAGAAGAGATTAAACGAAATTTAGGTGAAATTAAGATTATGAACACAACCAAACAAATTTAAGTTATACTTACTTCATGCTTCAAATTTGATGCAAATTCAATGAATGAATCAAGTTCGAGAAGAATTCCTACACAAAACAACAAACAAAAAATATAAAGCACTATTTGTATTTTCAACAAAACACATCATTTCTTCTAATGATGTTTGAGGTTGACCGTAGTATATGTCCCGAAATCAAAATCAGCTAAACTTTTGATGTGTAAAAAACAATGTAAAAACTGTTTGCATTATCTATCAATTAAAATTATTAGATCATTAAAATCATTTGAATTTAATTATATACACTTTAACATGCATGATAAGTTGATGGAGTTAGATCATCTCCATTAAAAAAAAAAATCTCAAATTTACTCTATTTTCATTCTCCTTCATTAAAATACAACAACCACTTTTCATTACTTCTTATGTCCCAAATTGTATGACGTTTTAGGCATTTCACATATATTAAAAAATACAATTAATATTAGATAAAAAAGAGATATTATGAGTTGTTTTATAACATTGTCCTTAATAAATAATATGGGAAAGATAAAAGAAAGAATTGAAAGAATAGAGAGTAATAAGTAGTTAGGGTTATAATAGGAAAAGTAACATTAATGTTGCATTGATATTGTAAAGCGACATATAATTTGGGACAATTTTTTTTCCTAAAGCGACATACAATTTAGGACGAAGGAAGTATAATTTAATTCTCACTTTCTCTATCATGTTTGTTAGTTGAGATTCCACTTAAGAAAACTTGAGAGAATTTTCAACGGAGAGAATCCTAATCAATGTAATTTTTTTTACCACCAATCAACATTAGACATGTTTTTTTAAGGCTTAATTGCAGTTTTAACCCCTTAACTTTCACAAAGTTGCGATTTTAGCCCCCTAAGAAAAAAACTACAAAACGGACCTCTAAGTTTTGCATATGTGGCAGTTTTGGCTCCCAATGTCAATTTTGACTCGGTCTATGCTGATGTGGCACCCTAAGTGAAGTACCACGTGTTTTTTTTTTTTGCTTTGGGGGGCCAAAACTGCTACAGATGCAAAACTTAAAGGGTTTTTTATAGTTTTTTTTTCTTAAGGGACCAAAATCACAGCTTTATAAAAGTTAGGGGTTAAAACTTTTTTTAATGAATAACAATAGAAATGGTATTACCCATGTAATGATGTAACCAACAAAAAGACATGTTATTATACTATAAGTTAAGATTAGGATTGGAATATTGGATTATTCCGTGAGAAGAGGGTATGGACTATGTTTATATATAGTTGTATAAATTTAGGAGGAAACATAAGAAAAATAGTTGTAGTTGCTGAACCTATCTATAATAAAAATGGAAGAAGAGGACTTAAATATCAACAACAACAAGAACATCCCAATAACTCAACTTCTTCAAGTTCTTGAAGCACTTAAACAAGCTTCTCAAAACATCCAAGATCACCATAATCACTTCTCAGATTCTAATTTACCTTCCATAAAAGCACTTTTCCAACTCCACACAATTCTTCCAACCAATTCAACACTTTCTCATCACCTCAACAATCTCAAATCCCTAGTCAACTCGCTTCAAAGCTCAAAACCGAGTCTCAAATCGTTCATAACTCGTCCCCTTTCATCTCACTCCATCTCCAAAACCGCCGCCGCAATCGAATCTGAACTTCAATTATGGATCGATCGTGAAACCATCACCACCCTCTCCTCTCTCGTCTCTGGCAACAACAACGAAAACGAAGGTGAGTTGGTTCTTCTTTTAACTCGGTTCTCCGACAGAGTCTCACAGGGCTTCAACCGCGAGTTACAACAACTCGTTCTCAATCTCAAACTCTTTTCTTTGCTAGAATCGCTTCTATTTGATCCAAAATGTTCTCACCGAATTCGAGAACATGCCGGTATCGCGATATCAGCTTTGATTCGTTTCAACAAAGATGTATTCGTCGGTGAGGTTCTGATGAATCCCACAGTTCAAGCTTTAATTGATATCTGTTCAGTTCGTTCAATTGAAGTTCTATGTTCTTTGATTAGATTAATTAGATCACCAATCGTTGATGAAATTGAATCAAACGGTGAAATACCAAAAATCATAGCGTTGTTGAATTCAAATGATATGAAATTGAGTTTATTAGCAATGGAGTGTGTTCTTGAAATTGGATATTTTGGGAGGAAGGAAGCTGTTGAAGCTATGTTGAAGGAAGGTGTTGTTGAGAAATTTGTTGAGTTGCAAAGATTGGAGAGTGAATTTGCGAGCTGTGTAGCGAGATTCGCAGTGCAATTGGAGGTTGGGGAAGGGTTGAGACAAAGGGAGAAGAGGAGTTTGAAGGGTGAAATATTAGTTAGGGTTAGAGAAGCTTGTGTTTCTGATGCTGAAGCTGCTACCATTGTTGCTGAAGTTTTGTGGGGTACTTCTCCATAGCTAGCTAGATAGATTGTTACTTGTTACTTAAGTTTTCTGGTGTGTGAATTAGTAGATCATAGTGTTGTAAATGTAATTAATACTAAGCTTTGTAGTTCAACTATGCGACTAATCAATTTTTCCAACACGATCTTGGTTGATACTAATCAATTTAGTAACTATAGACGAAAATCCAAACAAATACTTCAAAAAAGTGTAATAGGGAATGGAAAGAGTTATATATTTTCTCATGTTGAAGGTCAAGAAATTAATGCATTATTGATAAGGGCTAGCTTCGTGTGAGTAAGTCAAAAGTCAAAAGTCAAGTCAAAATGGGGAGGGTATCGGGATTTTGGAGGGAATCGTGAATGGAATGTGCCATTTGTGTGGTGGAGAGTGGGGATATGGAGTTATTTACCAAAATAAACAAAACAAAATGCTTCATACGTCTCTAACATAATTATAGTTTTTCCCCCTATTTCCCTCCTTTAATATTATTTTTTGGTCTAACAGAGCGGCCGGAACTCACACAATTAAATGTGGAAAAGTGGGATGTTCGAGGTTCGAACTCCAACCCTACATAAATTATACAATGTCTTTGTCAATTGAGCTAAGCTCACGGGAACCCCTCATTTAATATTATTATTATTCATCATTTTTCTTTTCTTCCATTCTTAATACTCTTTTCTATTGGGTGTATGACAAGCTATCATTATCAAAATTAAAAATGGAAGAATGAAAATAACAAGCTAACTAGAGGAAACTTATGTTCAACATGTGGCATATAGCTAGAGGTTTAAAGCATATACTCCACTTATTAAAAATAAACAAATTTAAGCAGGTAGCCAGGTATTTTAATTTATTTAAACGAAGGTTAGCATGGACAAATACTATAATGACCTACAACCCAACTAAAAAATGGAGACAATTTCTACCCTACCCACCTGACCTTTGTCATCTCATCTCCCGTTTTACAATGAGAACTTTGGTCAAAGTCATACCCCACTGCTGGGCCATGTCAAAGTTTCATAGTTGCGTCCCAAAGTTTGTATCATGGGGAAGGTGGAAACTTACATAAATTAAAAATAAAATAAATGGAAACTTACGAAGTGACGTCTATTTACTTCAAAATTTCCATATCATGATCGTAGAGCACGGTTTAAAAACCGCGTTCCCTGTCTCTTATTTTACTTCTTCTTTTTTTAAGGAACTTATTTTGCTTTATTATTCAACCGCTTTTATCCAATCCATTCTCAATTTAAATGAAGGAGCTAGTAATAGAAATACAATTGAAATTATTTCTGTAAGCAATTTTCTTTTTGATGACCTGTTAACTTTTATAACCAAATTTACCAGACCAAAAGAGAAAATATATTTTGGTCATTTGGTGGGTAACATTTCATGTTTGTATTCTGAAAAACACACAAAAAATGGCTCAAAATTAGTTTCAAGGAATTTTAAAACGAAGATTGTGTGAATTCTATTTGAGGTCCAATACATAATTCTAGTTCGTCATATTGTAAAAATCTAACTATTTCCATTAGATTCAACCCTCTTGGTTATTATGTATTTCTTTCTAAGTAAATCATTCAGATTTCAGGACCATGCAAGAATGAGTTTATGATAGAGATGTTATTAACTAAACCACTAAAGAAGTCCTAGCTTTATCCTATCCTATCCTATACATAAGATTCTTGAAAAATATAACCAAGTAAGCACTAAATATTATGTATAACTCCAAATATTCAATTGTATTGTTTGTTTCTTTATCAAAATATATGTAACCTTTTTACATTATTTTTCCTACAAAACCAAGTAAGCACTAAATATTATGATATAAAAGAAAGAAAGAAAAAAATTCAAAGCTGAAAATCAACTAAACAAACTCAAAACTAGTTTAGGATTCAATTTGATGATTAACTCGTTGAATTTGACTCATAAAACAAATGAGTCAAACTTATGTTGAAGATTGAGTTTGTTAAATAAATGAGTTGTTTTTATTTATTTTAGTGGTTAGTTCCTTAGGAAGATGAGAAATTTTGGTTAGCTTCAGAGATAGAACCTGAACCTCCTTCTTAATACTTCCTCAATATCTCAATCCATAGCATTTTTTAAAACAAATAAGTTACACTCAAATTATATATATATATTCTTAGACTCCTTTGATTTATGAATCTTATGACTTATATAGTATATAGACACACGCATACATATAATTTATATTATTAAATTGATATCAGATAATTAATTTCATACTTTGTTTAACTTTTTGCATGAAAAAAAAAATTGACTTGAGAAAAGAACAGAGATACTAGAAGATGATGTTGAACAAAATATTAAAATTAGGTCATATTTTGATTTGCACATGTTACTCTGAAACGAAAAAAAATAGATAGCATTTGAAAATCAACATTCATGGCTAAAAGTTTCATGTATATATCAAAACCTAATCAAAATATTTGTAGGCAAAAATGATCCTTAATCAGATAAGTTTTTTTTTTGAAAAAAAAAAAAAAAAAAAAACTTGTCTGATCAAGTTGTATGCAAAAGCACACAGCACATTATGTTTTTTTATGAAAGGATACCGCACATTGTTTGTTGAACAATGTTCAAAGAAAACATTTTTATGCGGTTTAAAAGCTAATAAAAAGATCTATTACTCTTAACATTTTTTGAAGAAAAAAAAATCAAGTTTGAGGTAAGTTACTACATTTGTTCAAAACAACAACTTTTAGCGACAACATATGAGTTATTATTATCCTTTTGCAATAAAACTTGTGTCAAAAAACTAGAAACAATGTCTATAATTCTTCTGAATACATCAATAGGGTGTGGATTGTAGTGAAGCAATGAGATAGCTTGGGCTACCCCAATGTTGTATTTTAATTCTAAATATTGGTATTATTTATTTTTGGAAAATAATATTGATATATTTTTATATTTAGTTATTCCAGCAATACATATTCAGCTACTTAAACAAATCTATTTATAAAAATTTAGTAGAAACTAGATTTAGAGGTTGGGAGTGATATTTTATATAATTTAACACCTAGGAAATTTTACACTTTAAAACTCTTTACATCTTTACTATTGAATCTTTACTATTGAAATCTCACAGTAAAAAATTAGTCACATTCAGTGTCCTCCTTTCCTACACAAGAAGTTCACCACCAAAAATTAGAAGGATTTTTCAATAATAAATATTAGAGGCATTTAAGAGTAACAAAATATTTTGTAATCTAAGAAAACGGATCAATGAGTCCACTGTAAATTATACGACCCTTAGTTAATATTTTTGCTGAGATTAGTTGAAGGGAACACTCATGATCCCCTTAGTTTTTTTATCTTTTAGTACTTTTAGTTCACTCTAAGTTATCAAGCCAATCCGAACGGCTTGCGAGCTTGAAATGAGTAAAATTCAGGCTAAAAAAGGTTTATGACAAATGTAAGTCAAATTTCAACCAATTCACGTCAAGTTAAGTTGAATTGAAACAAGTTTGATTATGTCCCTGTTGTTATAACCTAATGTGAAATATGGATTCGAACCCGAGTCACCACATTCCCCCTCTCCGTATGTTTATTTGAGTATGTGTTGGCTATTAGGGCAATAACAACAACAAAAAAGATTCACAACTTGATAAATTTAATAAAGCTACTTTTATTATTATGATTTAGTTAACCAGTAGTAAGAAATTAATTTACATGCCGCATGGTGATGATAGTAAAAGCCAAACTGCTGATTGAAACGCCATAATCAGCAACCATTTGTACTTTCATTTAACACTTTCAGCTTTGCAATAATTCCTGTTGAACCGATAAATTAAATTCATATACTACTAACTTATTATATTTGAACAAATACAGAAGAAAAAACCCAAAGTTTCTGTGCTTTAATGTACAGTTTTGATTTTATTTACTACAAATGAACATCTAAGATTGGGGAAGCACCCAAATACTGATTATTGAACAACAATGCACAGAAGGTTACACGTTCCAGACGCCAGCCTAAACTAAAGAGACTTCCAAAAACTGGAATCTGAAGTATAGCGAAATAAAAATAATTTAACTTTTCAAAAAATCTGATTCTAATTTCGTTTTCCCTCTGAAACGGAAAATGGTCCATATCTATGCTTCCCTGCAGAATGCTTCACCAAATTTCATCTTTTCCCTGATCAAAATAGATGAGTCTCACTAAACAAACAAAACAGAACCTAATATCTTTCGAGGACTTTCTTTACCATGTTCTAGATTTCCTTTCTATGTAACAGAACCTTCAAAATTGAGAAAACTGCAACCAAGGCAATTTGTAAATGCTCAGAACTACTCGTCTTAATACATATTTGCCCCATTTTGCGACTATTTAGATTAGCACTAACAGTTGCTTTCAGGCTTCGACTCAACCTGAACTCAGATTGTAAATTACCACTCAACACCGTCTCTTTATTGAAGGAGAGGACTGTCATTGTCAGGCTTAAGTTGTCATTTCTGATGGGATAATCTTCCCCTCGTAAACAAGCTTCAAAACTTCCACCATGCGCCACTTGTCCCTGACCTTCCATTCGGCCAGCATTAATCACAAATTTTAATCTCTTTCCAATTAGCAAAGTATCCTCAAGTTTTGCACCCACGTAGTATTTCTTTCCGAAAGATGTCAAAGAAACACCACAGTCAGCAATGTTGTGCTTTATGTTTTTCAATTTTGTGTTGCTATGAACAGTACAAACCATATCTTTACCACCAACAGATTGAACGTCAACACCGATAGAGTAACTAGGACCCATCGGATTGACATAAGCTGCAGCACACTCAGATTGAATATTGAAATCCTGCTTATTCTTATGCATTTGTCCCACAACAGAGGCATATACATTCTTCTTTACTTCAGTAGTTGTCTCCAAGTTTATACCATCAAAACCCACATCGTGATCCCATCCTTGGGGATCAAGAACAGGTCTCACAAGTAATTGGTCATTATCAACAAGGCAGCGGTATCTATGTATAGCGCAATCTGAATCAAAACTTAGAGGAACAGCCATATCTGGTAACTGAACAGGTTCTGGAGGACCCTGTTGATCATCAGAATTATAATTATTAGAAAACTTTTGCTCTTCTAAAAGTAATTTCTCCTTGCGTCTACGGTACTCTTCTTTCATTTGTTTCTTTAAGTAAAGGGTCTCCCTGTATTCCAATTCATCGAGATAATCTTCTTTTTGCGACTTGGACAACTTTTCAAACTGGGATTTTGTCAGGATTCGTATGGATGGAAGTTGATCATACTCATCTCCTTCGTCTTTGTCTGAAAGTAATATATCCTCAATTTCATCATCAATTCCAGTTTGATTGGATACAGAGCGATGGCGTAACAGGGACGAAAGGAGATGGGGCAGAGAAGGAACCCGGGCACTGTTTGTCGGTCCTAATTCCACACCGTTCTGAAACTTAAGGAGGGAATTTACATCACCCAGAACTTTGGTACAAATGCAAAATAACAAGAGTTGAGATCTCCAAACCTGTCCATTGGGAAGAATTTTCTCCCCCAAAATATTTCTAGGG
>Ga0209282_1001461_pt1 | contig 13011 bp, 5 predicted proteins | sample Mtrugardesep15_FD_187529 | JGI IMG/M metagenome (GOLD analysis project Ga0209282, IMG submission 187529) | Root nodule microbial communities of legume samples collected from California, USA - M. trunc garden sep15 (SPAdes) (version 2) | ecosystem: Host-associated > Plants > Roots > Nodule...
CTAAACATCTCCAAAAACGATTAATTAAGATTATCTTTATAAAGATTAAGTACATTATATTCAGATCTTTCCCAGAATTCTAACATCTCTTAAATGCATGATATTTGCAACTTGTTCCATCTTTTACTTTAAATGTACCATTACTATCATGACCATTCAAAATAAAATAAAAAACTATACCATCATTCACATTTTATTTCTAGTGATTAAATATACTACTACTAGCAATATTATCTACTTAATTTTATCAGAAAAGAATTATCTACTACTTAGAAAGAAAAAACAACTGTACAGAATCACTTAAAAAGCGATATGGGGAGAAACTTATAAGATATGCATATATTGCATGAGTATTATGACCATATCATTCTGGCATATACGTATTCCAAAGTTGTTCTTTACAGATATCTTTAGACTTAGTACATATTTTTCTTTTTGTTAAGATATCAACTGTGCGTTTAAATACAATGCACCCTCCATAACAAAATCTCTCGCAATCTGAAATTATGCTTGTAAAGATACAGTTTATTCATAGCATGATTTTTCTAATTTTTTATACGCCTATTTGTATATAGGTTGACAGGTTGTAATAATATTTAAAAGAGATTAATTTCGATGCACTGATAGTTTAATTTTTTTTTACATGTACATCTAATCAAATTACATCTCCACAAATATATACTTGACGTGATTTGATCTGATGAAAGTGTAAAAAAGATTTAAAGTGTAATTATATATTAATTAAATTCATATTTAAAATTGTATATAAATGTATATATTCTTCTGGATTCTTCTTTTTCTTTTTCCAAGTTGTCTATGATTAGAATTTCACATTTAAATGAATAAATGGCAAATCTACTGGTTCAGAATTTGAAATTCAGAATGACAAATTGAATTTCACACGATTTTATTATATATGCATAATGCATATATTCTTCCACAACCATCTCATATATAATTGAGTTCTTTTAGTGTTGGGAGAATTTAACATGTCTGGGATGAAAATAATTTGAAAATCGTGCATGTGACCTTTTGAGTTTGTTGCTATTTATATAGTGTTTATAGTATATCTTACTACTTTATGAAGTGGGAGCTCGATTGTGAACTCAAACGCATAAACCTATGTCCATTCCCCATTTGAGTTGTATGCTATCAAATAAAGCAAATCACAATGTACATATTTTAAATTTGTTATTTCAAATTGATTTTCTTAAGCTAAAATTTGAGTCGTATGTTCTAAATCAATTTGTTTTTTTTTTTAAGAGCTGTTTCAAATCAAAATTGATCATGTACCAATGTATTTATAAGTTGGTTTTTAATAAATACTATGTTGTATCTGAACCTAGATAATATGTCATCACCGTCTTCATACATTAATGTAGTATGAGAACATATAATCATTCAATCAAGATCAAACAGTAAAGATGACAATTTGCGTAAATGCGTGCAGTATATTAACAACTTCTGAGTTTGCCAAATCCATACTTAAATGTTTAAAATTGAATATGTACGTTGAATCTAGGATATACCTATAGCTAACTTGTTCATATTAATTATATGGTGGAGAATGATCAACTAAGCCAATTATCAATCTAGGAAAAAACCACAAATTATGAGAGACTGGACATACGCTTGATCAACTTATCCATTACCACCACCACTACCCAAAATTTAAAGGTCAAATCTTCCTAACTTCCACATTCAACGGTTCCTCTTTCCTTTCACTCATTTCACACAAATCTTCAATCATGAATACTTTGAACATCAACTGTTGCATTCAATAAAAACAAATTCAAATGAAAATCTGGCCATTTGTTCAAGATTCTCCCAATGTATAAACAGCTTCACCTAATTACTTTTTCTTCTTCGTACAATAGTTTTCTTTACCACAACATACACATACCACGAAAAATACTTAGTCGACGACAACCTCAAATCTAAAGTATTTGGATACATAGCTATATATATATATATATATATAAATTTAAAAGATAAAAAGTTTCGCCACAATAGTTGTTATCATTTTTGCTTATAATTTTTCTTTTTTTTGACAATTTTTTGTTTATAAATTTTATTATTCATGTGTGTTCAAACAATTTTTTTTAGAGTTGTGTCTATTCATGTGTGTGTTCAAACAATTTTCTTTAGAGTTATCTATGCAAGAGTTACTCCATGGCCACACATTGGCCCTATGAAATATGAGACCACTAATATTCCAACATTTTATGTATACATGTATATAAGAAAAAATTGAGGGAAATGTTCCCGGAAAATCAATATAACAAATATATAAAGTGACCAATTAATTCACTTGAATTAAAAAGCAGAGAAAAGGAAAACAATGTGGTGTTTTATTCTCACAATTTAGCTTTGTTTAATAAAACTTTATCTTTATGTAACTAGAAGATACATATGATGACAGATCAAAGCTGAGATAGGAAGGAGGAACAAGAGGAATATATTCTTAAATCATATAATATTAATATCATATAGAGGAGGATTTGTGGAGATGGGAAACAAGCAGAAAATATATATATATATATATATATATATATATATATATATCAAAAATAAAATAAAAAACATAAAATAACTGAGGTTTCCGTGATAGTAGTTGCTAGTTAATATATGCAACTTACAAAAAAGATATGAATAAAAAATTAAAAAAGAAAACCGAAAAGATAGAAATACTTGAGGGATGTGATCCTATAAATACCCCATTCCATGCCATTAATATCACATTAAAAAAGTTTTACTTGTTTCATTCCACCAAAATCAAGATGACTGCAAAATCGACACCAACTAGTCTAAGCCACCATCAAACTTTGGACATTGAAGGCGAGATGATTTCACACCTAGACAGTGACGACGATGGCCGTCTAAAACGAACCGGTACACTTTTGTTGTGTCGTGTTATCTGCTTTGTATGTTTGTTTTGCCTTTGGTTTTTGTGACTGACATGATTAATTGAAATAATATGCAGGAAGTGTTTGGACTGCAAGTTCACACATAATAACAGCTGTGATAGGATCAGGGGTTTTATCTTTAGCTTGGGCCATTGCTCAGCTAGGTTGGATTGCTGGTCCTGCTGTCATGATTTTATTCTCTTTGGTTACCATCTTTACTTCTTCCTTTCTTGCTGATTGTTACCGTGCCGGCGACCCCCATTCCGGCAAGAGAAACTATACTTACATGGACGCTGTTCGCTCTATTCTTGGTAACACTGCTTCTCCTTTATTATATTTTCTTTCATAAGAAAAATATTACTAAGTGTTAAAGGTCTTAGAGATTAATTACTTCAACTATGACAAGAGAATTGACTACTAGGCAAAGGGGATTCAATGCATGCACATAGTGTATAGTTTTGTCATGCGAGATAACGTGGATTGAAATGTATTTTGCAGGTGGAGCGAAGGTTACATTTTGTGGGATATTTCAGTACCTGAATCTATTTGGAATTGTTATAGGATACACAATTGCGGCATCTATTAGCATGACGTGAGTTCAAATTTATTTATTTATACTTTATACATGTAATTTTGAATAATACAAACATGTTTAGGTCTTCATAATTTTTACCATGTGGTCCTTGGCTTATTTCAATTTATCCAGAGTATTATAAATTTCCAACTTTTTTTTTTACAAATATAAAGAGTGATAAGAGGGTTGAAAGTATTATTCCGACACATAACTAACATTAAAATACTATCACACTCATTTTAAATAAAATATAAGTATTTTTTGGACTTTGAAGCCTTTAATAATTTGTTATGGTATCAAAATCTATTAACAATTTAAAAGAGTATGTTGAGAGTCTCACATTAATATGCAGTAAAAAGTGATGATTATTAAGACTAAGTATAAGTAAAACATGGTTTTTACAGCGCTTAGTAAAAGCAAAACATAAAATCTCAAATTAACGTGTAGTATAAATAGGAAATTTGTTTATGTAGATCGATGATAAATAATTGATAGCTTAATTTGAATTTCATTGTTTTTTTTATGTTAACAGGGCTATCAAAAGATCAAATTGTTTTCATCAACATGGGGACAAAAGCCCATGTCACATGTCAAGCAACCTATACATGATCATGTTTGGTGTGATAGAAATTTTCCTTTCACAAATTCCTGATTTTGATCAAATATGGTGGCTCTCATCAGTTGCTGCAGTCATGTCTTTCACATATTCCATAATTGGTCTAGCTCTTGGAATTGCCAAAGTTGCAGGTTATATTTTGAGACCCTATACTTCAAATTTTGTGTCATAATTTTCTTTTAGTTACATTATAAACTAATAATAGTATGGCTTATTCATGAACAGAAAATGGCACTATCTTGGGTAGCTTCACAGGAATCAGCATTGGAACAATTTCAGAGACTCAAAAGATATGGAGGACTTCTCAAGCTCTTGGTAACATAGCCTTTGCCTATTCCTATGCCGTGGTTCTCATTGAAATTCAGGTATACCTTTAGAAAATGGAATTCGTATTAAGATGTTAGTTGTTGGATGAAGATCAAACAATTCATGTTTTTGAGTTTATATTTGACACAAACTTGAACTAAGTTCCGAAACTACAATATGAATCATCTAATCTTCATTCAACAATCAAGACGGTTCAACTAGTTAAACCATGAACTAACATTTATTTAGAACATTTGTGTTGGGACTTATATCCGTCTAATATTCTTAATATTTCAGGACACATTGAAATCCCCACCATCTGAGGCAAAATCAATGAAGAAAGCAACCAGAATAAGTATTGCAGTGACCACAATATTTTACATGCTCTGTGGCTGCATGGGATATGCTGCATTTGGAGATGCTGCACCAGGAAATCTTCTAACTGGTTTTGGTTTCTACAATCCATATTGGCTAATAGACATAGCAAATGCAGCTATAGTAGTTCACCTTGTGGGAGCATATCAAGTATTTTCTCAACCAATCTTTGCCTTTGTAGAGAAGAGTGCAACACAAAGATGGCCCAACATTGACAAAGAATACAAAATTGAACTTCCTTGCCTTCCACGTTACAAGTTGAACTTATTCAGATTGGTTTGGAGGACAGTGTTTGTTACCTTAACCACTGTTATATCCATGTTGCTTCCGTTCTTCAATGACATCGTTGGAGTCATAGGTGCATTGGGATTTTGGCCTCTAACAGTTTATTTTCCCGTGGAGATGTATATTGCACAGAAGAAAATCCCAAAATGGAGTAATAGATGGATTTGCCTACAGATATTCAGTTTTGCTTGCCTTATAGTATCACTTGCTGCTGCTGTTGGATCAATTGCTGGTGTCTTGCTTGATCTAAAGAAGTACAAACCATTTCAATCAAATTATTAAACTTCCTTAGACTTGCTATATGTAATGTACGAAACTCTTGTATTAGCAATTATATGAATACGATGACTATGGTTTTTGCTTGTATGTACAATTATGTTATAAATCAATTGAATTATTATGTTCCAGTTTCTTTATCTCTTTTGTTTGACAAAAATTGTAATCTATTATCTTTTTGAATCGTTTTATTGGATATACCAATTTATTACATTCAGTATTCTTTTATGCATTGTGATTTATGACCATTGAAGTAATGTAAGAAACTCCTATATTGCCAATTATATGAATATGATGGCTACGGTTTTGTTTTGTATGTACGATTATGTTATAAATACGGTTTTGTTTTGTATGTACGATTATGTTATAAATCAATTGAATATTTGAATTATTACCACCCATTATCTTTCTCTATTTTTGATCCATTATCTTGTTAAATCAATTGAATATACCTATTTACTATACATACAATTCTCTTCATGCATTGTGATTTATGACCATACCATCCCTAAAAATAAGTATTCTAGAATACCACAAGCCATTTTCAATCTAATACACATTATCAAAGAAAGTAAGACGCATTACTCAATTATATAAATTAGTCAAATAAAGAAATGATAAAATAATTAGCGTATTTTTATTTTTAACTTTTCATGGAGGAAAACCACACATTTTCTTTTTTGAGGAAAGCACACATTTACCAACAGACCCTTTATATATTTTCTTTAATATCACTTTTACTTTATTTTAATTAAATTTCTCTTTATTTTAAGGAAATTTCTCTTTAATATTAGTTTTACTCAGTTTTATTTCCATGGTAAAACAAACACCAGGAATTCTCACCACTTAAAAATATTGTCTTTAAGTAATTAAAATGTAAAAAGAAAATAAGTTAAAATTGCCATTTTATTTGTGCTCAACTTTATTTACGTTCGTCTTTAATATGTGCCGAATGCATTGAAGTATTCGTCATTTACATCCAGGTTCTCATCGAAGGAGGAAAAATGTACTTTAGAACATACCCAGAAAATGTATGTGAAGAATATAACCCACAACAAATGAAAACGTGCTTAAGTTTTTAATAAACTTGAGTTTGTTCTCCCAGCACCAAACAAAATAGTTGAACAAGCTTAACTGAATACTAATGACAAACGATGCTTAAAACTACTATCAATTGTGGATTGCAGGGGGTAAATAGAGGTTTGTTAAAAATATTCAACTTATTGCTATAGCCTCTACTTGATGATAATTTGTGCAAATCACGTACATAACAGAACAATAATGGTTTATTCACATTCCAGTAACTGACATCACTGATTTCTAATGAAATAAATATTCATGTATAATTCTCAGTTTTTGATGTAAATCCACAACAAGATGGTATATATTCAAGACATCATGCTATAATAATATATCACAGGTGGAAAAGAAGGGCATCCCATGACCACATCTCTTGAACCAAAATTAAGAAAAGAAAAAAGAAAAGGGATCGCTTGTCGGCTTCTGAGCCCTCACTAGACAAGGATAATGAATAATAAAATTGATAGCACAAAAAGACATTTTACATCAACAAAACATGCTACATTTATAAAACATGTAGAAAAACACAACAACCCCAGGAAGAACATCAATGACAACCAAGAAGGCCAGACAGGGAAGCAAAACAATGACCACATCTAGACTCTAGGTAACTGACATTTTACCAACAAGGCATCCTAACTTCAATCAAAACAATTATGCAACTGGGGAGGCAGCAGAAACAGGGTTGTGGTCTCCTCTGAATAGAACTGTCCAACAAATTACCTTGAAGTATATATTAATCCATGAAAGATTAGAACAGCTCCTCAGAATTGAATTTATTCCATGCTTCCTGTCATAAATAAATTATCAACCTTTCAGCAAATAGTGAAAGCAGAGTATTCTAGACTTGGCTAATATTATATTATACCTAGAGTCTTGACAAAAATGCACGGCGCCATTCAAACATTTTTATGAAAAAGAAATAAGAGAATTAGGGCCTGTTTACTTTCTAAAATCATTTTCAGTTTTCATTTTCTAAAATTTGTTTATTTTAAATTGCTAATAAGGAAATGGAAGACTCGTGTAATGAACAATTACGATAAAGAAAAGATGAAAGGCAAGCTAGGAAGAATGTATTTTTAGGAAGAATTGTTTATTTTTGTGTATGTATGTTTTCAAAAATTATAAAAGGAAATGGTGAGGGGAATATTGGATCTATACTCTCTTATGTTTATTATATGATATGAAAACGATAATGGAAAATATGGTAAGTAAATAGGCCCTGGTATTTAAGTATTGAAACTGAAAATATCAAGTAAATAGGCCACAATATCTTTGTTTAGGAAACAATGAAAACAACACAAATTTGTTCTCACTGTTTTTATACAAAACATTGAAGACAGTAAAAAGTGAAAATAAGTTGACATTTTTGTAATAAAAAATGATAATAGAAAATGTTTCCTAAAACCAAACAAGCAGTAAGACTCTAAGCTGAAAGAAAAATATGGATTGAGATGAGGAAATATGTGAGCCCTCACGAGCAGAGTGTGAAAACCACAAAGTTTAAGAATCAAAACGAAACCAAGCAACAAATAAACTGACAATCTTTGAAGGCAGCACATCACAGTAAACCCCTACCATAATATTTTTTTATATATATAAATTTCTTGATTATAAAGCACATAAGATGGTCAGAAATACCTTGAGTAGGTCAAACACCTTTTCTGCAATATATTTTTGCTGAAGAGTGGCACCCTTCTGCTGTACTTTATCTGGATGAATACACAACGTAGCTTTCCTATAAGCCTTCTTAACAGCAGCAGCTGTAATCAAATCAGTTAAACCGACTGGCTGCCAACCACATTCAGGCCACAGCACCTGATAATCATTCATGAAGGAAACAAGTTAACATCATTGATAGATTCTCCGGTCAAAAAATGGTTCACACTAATTATGTACCAAAAACAATAACACCTTAAATACACAAACAAAGGCACTGTTTTGGCTCATTCAAAATTTAAATGCATGAACCTTTGAGTGCATAAGGAAGACTGTCCGTGTGGACCATGAAGAATACAGTCCAACATTAGACCACTTGTAATATGTTAAGCATATATTGCTATTTTATTCAATGATTAAGATCTCTGTCTGGTAACTTGGATGTTGAGAATTTATGGTAATTGTGCTTTAGGTCCTTTTGTTTCTCCTGAAGCCTTCACCCTGAGGTTTTCTGACCATTGAACAGAGAGTGCGTCAAAAGGGAAATCTCCAGAGGTGGAGCACGAGGAGCCAATCAAACCATGCAACGTGGAAGGTCTCGACGTGCGTTCCAGGTACAACAAAAAGATTCGGGCGACTCTGATACCTCCAAAACCAAAGGGAGTGTGTTCACATAGGGTGGGGACCACCAAAAAAATCCCCTTGATACTACTACAATTCTTCCTCCACGATGAAAAGCAAAATCTCTCTCTAGATGAAAATTCTCAATTCAACAATCTAAACAAAAACTGGCAAATGACGAAAATCATGCCCAGGTTGATGGCATTTCAATCGCCGTTTCCCTACCCACTCACAGGTTGGAAATGGTGAGTGAAAAGGGGAAATGATAGATTCACCCTTCACACACCAATTCAATTTAGGGAGTGCACCTCCTTACATGCAATATTTAATTCTTAAATACCTCACCATACAAATGCAAGTATCTTATATAAGGAAGTACTGAATTTGCCATATTGAGAAACCTATTGTAGGCTAGGCAGTAAACTTGGGGGTCCAGCTGTGGACCATATGTTATGTGGCCCACATGGCATAAAATTATGGAAACAAGTTGCTTTGACTCTCTCACCTTCCCCTGAATTGACTGAAATTGAATTATGACCACATCATTACATTCTTTTCAAAATCAGACAAACCTCTCTCATAAGGACGTGGTCTTCTGTAGGCTAATATCTGATCAGATATTGCAACAATCAATGATATCTTTTGCAGGAAATAGACATATTAGTTGCACCTTTAGTAAACAGAGCAACTCAGTCCTAAATCTATACAACCAGGACAGTTTTAAAGCGAGCACAACCATTCACTTCTAGCCCTAGAAGGTGAATTTGACAATCAGACAAAACACATGAGAAAATATGTCCAACAACACAAGAATTCCAGTATAGCATATGTTTAAATTTGGACCCAAGAATTGAAAAAGTAAAAGAAAAAAAGAGATGATCCACGCATACTACTGCCATGCATGTGCTATACGGATCTGGAATAGGAAACATTCAGAGATATTATTCTGTGCTCTTACTAAGTACATACATATTGCAAGGTGGAGAGCAAAGCTCGTAAGTTTCCCTCTTTTCCTGCAGACCACCGCTTAATTTCAAAATCCAGTGTTTCACCAAGCCTCTGAAATCAATACACAAAAAAATTAAATAACAAGAACAAAACCATATTACAATAAAAACTGCAAAATTTTATCAGCAGCTTCTACAAAATAGTTTTTGCCTGGAACAAGGATGAAGGAATTGGCATTGTAAATGCAGTTATTGCAAATATACGAACAGAAACCCCCTCACCCATATATAGAAAGAAAAACAACACTACTTACACTTCTCTCAGCTTGCTCTCTTTGACTTTGCAAGTCCCGCTGATTCTTCTCAGCCAATGCTTTTGCCTAGTACAAAATATCATGGTCATAGCATAAACAAGTTGGTTAAAAAAATGTGTATTTTTCACCAGTTCTTTGTATCAACTGTTAAGAAACAACAAAGAAAACAAATTAAGAAGATAGATGCAGTGATGCAATAACACATACCACACGCTCCTGAGACCTCTGGTGGCGTTCCAACCTAGCTTTTCGTCTTTCTTCACTTTCCCCATCAACTTCTTGAAACTCTCCAGATGATGGAGGAGCTTCAAACCATAAAAGAGAGAACAAAAGAAGACATGTAAGTGATAGAAACTAAATTGAACTTAGGAAACTGTAGAATTGTGTGGTATTTTATCAAATTAGCCACTGAATTCCGAGGAAGGAAGCCTCTGTCACAGGTATAGATATATAAACTGTATGAAGACAGGAATAGGAAAAGGGAGCCATGCTCCTGAAAATAGGAAAAATGGCGATGAACAGAAAAGAAAAGGCTCCTGTACTGAGAAGGACCCATTCCTATTCTCAGCTTTTCATCCCAAGATTTGCTAGCCTTTTCATGTCATAAAGGTTACCCATCCTCCCCACTCCAATCTATTATTTGTCCCCTCCACCATAATAATGGCAAAATTCTTAAAAGAAGGCCTAGCAGTAAGCAACGGCAAGAACACAGATGCTTTATTTTTTAAAAATTAAAAAACACATTAGATATGTGGATCTGGCTCCTCTAAAGTGAGCAATCCACTTAAAAGTATAACGTGAGTAATATCAACCATTGATTAACAAATCAAACGTATAAAGGGAGTAATATCAACCATTGATTAACAAATCAGAGGTAGATATGTATATAACAAATCATGAGTTTATTAAAATAACAACCTTTGATTTTCTCACTTTACACTTTAGAGGATCCACATCCTATATATGTATATATTTGTTCTATGTGTATTTTCCTTGACTCTTCCCATAATACTAACTACTGCAATCATCCTGGATCTTTCTGCTCTCCTCTCGTAAAATCTTTCTTATCTTTCTCTATTTCAGCATTGCAAGTCATAACAAAAACAAACTACTATTGCATTAATAACACATTAAAAATGCAAACCTACCTCCAAAGATTGAGGTAAGATCATCAACAATATTACTTGATGATGGTGCTTTTTTCATATTTGAAGATCCACTTTTCCTTGTTGCATCTGCCTCCTGAAAACATACAGGTTCAGACACACTTAACAACCAAGTTTTGAATAGATTAAATAAGAGTAGACATGGTTTTCAACCTTCCTTTTTATTTTAGTTTTAATTTAAATCAGATGATTTTAAATCTTTAAATAACTAAATAATAATTACTTGTCATCTTATAAAAAAATAAAGTTGCTTTATTTACAATAGAAATAGAAAAGGTATAACTACCCTCTAACTATATTATCTTTTTAGGATTATTGTTGAAAGATGGGAAGACACCGCCATTATATTTGAATATAGACTATACATTCAAAGAAGAAAAATAAAGAGATCCTCACTGTGGAGTTGTCCCTAAAAGGCCTTGGAGCACTGCTGGGTCTTGAACCCACGCCAAAGAAGGATTCAAGATCATCCCCATTCTTCTGTTGGTTCATCCTAGCAGAAGCAGCAGCCCGCTCTCTGGCCTCGGCAGCAGCCCTTTCTGCAGCACGTTCAGCTTTAACCCGTGCTTCAGTTTCAGCCCTCGCAGCCGTAGCTCTTTCTCGTGCTTCCCTCTCCTTTGCCGCTGCAGCAGCCTTTTCAGCTCTTTCCTTTGCTTCTGCAGCTGCCCTTTCTCGGGCTTCAGCATGTGCCCTTTGCACTGCAGCTCTTTCAGCACGCTCTCGGGCTTCAGCATTAGCTTTCCCAACAGCAGCCCTCTCAGCTCTCTGGCGTGCTTCAGCACCTGCTCGTTCACGAGCTTCTCGTGTGGCTCTTTCTACGGCCTGTCTAGCCTTTTCTCTCTCCTCCCTTTCTTTCATTAATCTTCTTTGCTCCTTTTCCTCTCTCTCCTTTTGCTGCCGGTCACGCTCTAACCTTTCTTGTTTTTCTCTCTCCTCTAGTATAGCTCTGTCATCTTTTTCCGATTGCCCAAATTCTTTGCTTTTAGCAGCCTTTGTATGCTCTCTCTCCCTAACTTCCTTTGCATGCCTAAATTTAGCCTCAGCCCTATCCATTGCTTCCTTCATGGCCGCAGCAGCCGTGTTCATCTCTAACTCATCGTCCGGAAGACCATTTCCACTCTCAGCATCATTACCGTGATTACTGCCAGCAGCAAAATCATCAAGTTCATCAAACTGAGATGTTGGAGATGCCGATGCTGCAGCTGTAGCAGACCTAGGGTCATGAGAGAATCGAGTGGAACCCGGGAAAGAAGAAAATTCATTGGCCTTCTTTCTAGTATTGGTAGAAGCCGGCGAACCTGTTCCTGACCTGGGAATATTCACTGGCCGTGGAGGAGGGGGTCTTGAAGGCGGTGGAGCAGTGGTTGGTTGTGTAAAAAGAGGAATCTCTGACACAGTCAGCCATACATCCTCACATGATTCCAAGTTTTCTTCATATTTTGGAGACATATCTGCCGGAATATTGGCTTGGCCAAAACCACTATTATTATTTGGAGGCGAAGTAGACCTTTGGCCAACTGGTTTATTAGAATCAGATGAAAAGGTAGGCATGTAAAATGGGGGCTGCAGAAAATCCTGATCACTTTCAACGGGAATGTCCTTTTGTGAGTGCCTCTCAGGACTCATCCCAGAAAACTTATCAACTGGTTCTTTATCTCTAGTCCAACTTGTGCTTGTGTTCAACCCTGGAGCACTGTTATCCTTACTGCTATTTCTCTCAGATGAGAATGCTGGTACAGATCTTCCAAGCCCATCGAAAGGGTCAATGTCTTCATATATTCTGCCATTTGACGTTGATGAACTATTATTTTTAGTGCTTCTAGAACTACTAAATTTACTAATTTCTTCCAAAGGGTCTGTGAAGTTGAAGCAAATACTTTGAATGG
>Ga0209282_1001462_pt1 | contig 13009 bp, 6 predicted proteins | sample Mtrugardesep15_FD_187529 | JGI IMG/M metagenome (GOLD analysis project Ga0209282, IMG submission 187529) | Root nodule microbial communities of legume samples collected from California, USA - M. trunc garden sep15 (SPAdes) (version 2) | ecosystem: Host-associated > Plants > Roots > Nodule...
AAAATTCCACTTCTCTCTCCGGTGGCACATCTGGAATCTCATCAGGGAAGACTTCAGGAAATTCCTTCACAACAGGCAGCCCATCAATCACAGCTTGGTTCTCCACCGACAAGAATGCCAACAAAGACAACATCAACACGCCATCCTTTTCTAAACGCTTCATCTCTTTAGTGGATAAGAATTCCGCTCCACTCTCTTCTTCAGCAGAAGAAAACCGCACAGTCTTCGTAAAACAATTGATCAAGACATGATTGTATTCCAACCAATTCATTCCCAATATTACATCCATTCCCACTAACGGCAAACAGACAAGGTCCACCTCAAAATCTCTACCAAATACAGACAACGGACAACTTAAACAAACAAGGGAAGTAGTTACTGAACCCTTAGCTGGAGTTTCAACAACCATCTCCCCATTCATATCAGACATAATCAAACCCAATCTTTGTGCACAGTCAATAGCAATGAAACAATGCGTAGCACCAGTATCTATTATAGCAATTAAAGGAGTACCACTAAAGAAACAAGTACCTCTGATAAGTCGATCCTCCTGATCAGTCTGAGTACCGGTCAAGGCAAAAACTCTACCACTGGTCTGCGCCTTCTTAGGCTGAGTGCACTGAGAACCAATGTGACCTTCTTCATTACAGTTGAAACAAACAATGTCCCCACGCTTGCATTCGGTGACAGTGTGGCCCTTCTTTCCGCATCTGAAGCACTTCTTCTCATCACGGGTGCAAGCATTACTCTTGTGGCCTTTCACACCACACTTATAACAAACCACTTCAGCAGGAGCATCTCTACGTGCAGGTCTCCTCTCATCATGCATTCTCTGTTTGCCCTTATCAGCTGGGGCACTATAAGGCTTCGGGCGACTCTGCTGCCCCTTTCCTTTGCGGTCATTCATCACCTTGTAGTGAGCTTTAGTGTCCTCTTCATATATCCTACAACTGCTCACCAACTCAGAAAAGTCTCTGATCTTCTGATAGCCAATGGCCCGCTTGATATCAGCTCGCAGACCATTTTCAAACTTAATACATTTGGAGAACTCAGCAGTCTCCGCAGCATAATGTGGATAGAACTTGGCAAGCTCCACAAACTTCGCAGCATACTCCGTAATGGACATGTCTCCTTGCTTCAGCTCAAGGAATTCTATTTCTTTTCTACCACGAACATCCTCCGGAAAGTACCTCCTTAGGAATTCTCTTCTAAAAACAGCCCATGTAATCACAGCACCTTCATTCTGCAAAATAGGTTGAGTGCTTACCCACCAGTCGTCAGCCTCTTCAGCCAACATATGAGTGCCAAACCGCACCATCTGAGCATCCGTACACTGCATCACCCGGAATATTCTTTCAACCTCTTTCAACCAGGTCTGTGCTCCATCAGGATTATACCTTCCCTTGAAGGTTGGTGGATGATTCCTTAGGAATGTCTCCAGCATCCTTACACCTTCACCAGCTCCACCAGCACCTTGTTGTTGTCCAACAACTTGAGCCATTGCTTGCAAAGCAGCAGCAAGAGCAGCATCATTTCTCCCGGCCATCTCGATAATTCTACATAACAACAAGAATTAGAACAACAAAGACAGTTTAAACCTGTCACACTACTCTACATGGCTCGACACGACTCTTCTAATGGTCTGACGGACCGACTTGCTCTGATACCAATTGTAACACCCCGTTTCCCAAAACAACGTAAATATGATAATATAATCAGAGTTCAACACCAACGGAGTATTACATCTACTTTTCAAAATTTATTTAAATAGAATATAAAACTATTTAAATAACAACAAATCTCATTTATAAAATCTGCAGCGGAAATTATTATTTTAAAGTCATCAACATTCAAATACAACAGAATCCTTGGCTCAAAGGCCTCAACAAGTTAAGACATCATCCAACTAATAAATCTTCAACAACATGCTCTTTAAAATATGATACATAAAAGAATGCAAGAAAAGACAACGGTTCCCCATCCCGTTACGTATCAGAGCCCTAAGACACAAGAGCCGACATCTCACTAGCCTTCATTACCTGCACTTGCCCACAAGACGGCAATTCCAACAGAAGGGGTGAGATTCTCAAACAATAAATAATAGAAGAATAACTTATCAATGAATCTAACACCCTAAAAATCAACATAGTAATTCAATATGCACCATTTACAATAAATCAACAACATTAACATCATCTTCAAACTCGACTAGCAACAACAACCACAATAACGACAACGACTCACCAACAACGACTCCTACAATGCACCGACGACAACAACAAATGCAATATGCATGTGGTACCATTTTACGCGCGTTGAATGACAAGCATTCCAGGGCATGAGCCCTCAACAGTTGGATGGTTAAAGCATCCCAGGGCATAAGCCCTCAACGGGTGAATGACTAACATTCCAGGGCATAAGCCCTCAACAGTTGAATGATAAACATTCCAGGGCATGAGCCCTCAACGATGCATATGAGTATAAAATGAATTCAATGGTTTATATCAGCATACAACCAACAACAACAACAACAGCTACTATGACAACAACAACTGTGCCTAAATCATTTAAGACACACTCCCCAACTTGGACGACAACAACGACAGCTCAACAAATGCATATACGAGGTATGACTTACATTTCAACAACTCAATCAATGATACTCCAACCTTTGAAACTAAGTTCAATAGCATATAATAGACATATACAAATACACCAACAACCATGTTATTATCGTCAACCGAATTTAACCAACCAAGTAATCAGACATTTAAACCACCTCGGGTACAGGGCTACTCGCCTCGGCGAGTACATCTACTCGCCATGGCGAGCTCAAAGAATGGGCTACTCGCCTTAGGCGAGCTGGGAGTGAGTAGAACTGGGAGCTCTCGGTCTTTTTGACATTTTTCTCACCAAAACTTCGTTTTTAAGCTACCTAATCATCTTTTTAATTTGAAAATTGTCTCAGTCATCTCTAAAAATATTTAGGTACACAAAACTATCCATCCCACGCCTTATAACAACGTTTAAAAAAAACACATTTTCTAAGGCCCTACTCGCCGTGGCGAGTGGTTTTGCTCGCAAGGCGAGCTATGAACATTGCTCACTCGCCATGGCGAGTCATGCTGCTCGCCGCGGCGAGCGATGAATGTCAGCACGGGCAGAATGCAGTTTTCCCCCAAAAATCTCATTTTTCTCAATTTCTAACTCCAAAACAATCTACAGAAGTGTAATGAGGTTCTGCCTACCACCTGATTGCATTCTAACATCAATACAGTATAATCTACACAATTATCCCCCCATAATCATACTCTAAACCTAATTCCCAATTTTTCATAATTTTCCACAATTTCATGTTAAATTCAAAATCAAGGTTGTACAATCCATTATTATTGAAGGATAATCTCACCCTTACCTGAATTTAGATGAACATAGCTTACAGAATCAGGCTCCCTCTTGGCTCTTCTCCCTTTCTCCCAAAACTCTGGTTTTTGCTCTGTTTTCTTACTGAACGTGAAAAAATGTTTTTCTGCCTTACTGACTTCCTCTTTCCTAAAACATAACCTCCCTCTTTCTCTTAACTCCCTCCTTAAAACTCATTAATTCTAATTAACCCCCATAATTCTAAATAAATATTATTTTCCTCCTATTTTACTTAAATAATAAAAAATCATCACTAATTATCATATAATAAAATATAAATCAAATAACAACACCACATATTCACATAATCATTTAAAAATCAAATAAAATATTCAAAAGCAACTAAAATAAATAAAATAGAAATTAGAGTGTTACACTTGTTCTCTTTGTTTAATGAATTTTGGCTGCAGCTAGCTTTTTGCTGCATCCTTTTGCTTATATATATATATATATATATATATATATATATATATATATATATATATATATATATATATATACAATGATGCCTATGTTTTTTTTTCTTCTTCTAATAATCAACTAAAAATGTCGGTTTAAAAAAAATCATTTTTATTTTATTTAGTCAAAACATTATATTTATAATATACCAAACATTTCAAGCAAACACGTTAAAAGTCTTGACCAATGGTAATGTCTATTGAATGATGAATATCTTCTCATTAAATGTCCATTAAAACAATACTTCTTTAAAATTTTGGTACTTGAAAAAAAAAATTGAACTGATCAAAAAGTATTAATGTAAAATATATACTACATGTATCGTTTAATTTATGATATATATTATAAAACAATGCCTTGAAGGGTGAATATTTTGAATCATAGGATAATCCGTCTACGATATAAAATAGTGAGGTTTATTTGGTTTTTATAACAAACAACATATGTCTATGTTTTTTTTTGTCGATAATAAATTTAATCTTAATTTTTTTTTTGAAAATATTTCATATTCTATTTTATTTATTAAAATTAAAATATTAACAGTGTCTAAAAGTATATGTAACACTTCAAGCGCATTAAAAGTTTTGGTCAATGATAATGTCTATTAAATGGTGAATATTTACTCATTAACCGTTTTCTTGAAGAAAAAAAAAATTACCTTTAAAAGTTGTGGTTAACAATAATGCAATAATTGTGCTTTAATTTATTTTTTGAAGGAATTGTCCTTTAACTTAAAATGCAAAGTTAAATGGGTATATTTTAATTGCTAAATGGATAGCACGGCGATGAGAAAAAATGGGCATTTAACATGTTGTACTTCCAATCTTTTGATTCATTAAAACCATTTCTAAAGATAAGAAAGTTTGTCTCTATTCATGTTCCACACAAAGTCATAGGGTGAAGGACTTGAACCATGATGTTCCATGTCTCTTAAGAAGAAGATCTATAATTTTATTTTGATGCTCATTAATTTAGTTGAATAACAAATTACAAAGAAGCAAATAAATTTTTGGAACGTGAAATATCATTTACAACACAAATTGTATCTCTAAAACTAATTAAAGGAATAATTGTACAAAAGAATAATCATCGCTTGGAAACTAATAAAATACATCCATTCTAATCAAAGTGTTTAATCCAATTTCTTTAAAGTTCACACCATCTACTAATTCTTTCATCATATTCGACGTTTAAGATCCACTTCTGCAACAACTAAATAGAAGGTGAATAAAAATCAAGATGAATTGACAAAGAAAAATAGAGAGAAGTTTGTTTGATTGTTGTACCTATGAAAAAATATCAGAAATTGAACCGGTCTTAAGAAGTAGATCTAATAAAAAAAAACATGAGAATAAGAAGTAAAACTGAATAAAATAAAAGAATGATCTCCAATTTTTTTTTAAAATTTTAGTATAAATCTCAAAATTGAGTGAAAATGTTGAAACCAAAAAGCTTAATTTATAGTAGTGATGTGAAAATTGTGAGTTGTAACTCAAAATAATGTGAAAATTGTGAGCCTCAAACACAATATTTATAGCCAACATGTATGAAGCAATCAAAAAAAAAAATTCCCTTAATTTACGTATGTACTAATTGAAAATAAAACGATACATTAATTGACAACAATTTGTATGATTCAAATTAGAAGAGAAAAACAATAAAAATAATACTCATGATTTTTTTTAGGGGAAACAAATACTAATTATGTATCCTTCAAAAAATACTCATGATGTACATCTCTATTTAATTATTTGGCTAAAGTGCACTTTTGTCCCCCTAAGTTTCAAAAAGTTGTGATTTTGACCCCCTATGAACAAAAATGACAATTTTGATCTCTTAAGATTTAGCCTCTTTGCAATAATAATCCTTTTGGTCAATTTTGACCCAGTCAACGCCTGCATGGCATGCCACATGTGTAAAGTAAATTAAAAAATTTAAAAATGGCACATAATCATTTTATAAATTAAAAAAATTAAAAAAATATTAAAAACTAAAAAAATAAGAAAAAAATTTAAAATAAAACCCAAAGAATACATATTCATCATTCCTTGTAAACAAAAAAAAAAATCATCATTCTTCATCTCTTCCAATCCAAACCCAGAAAAAAAAACCTTAGCATTTTTCTATTAGTTAATATCTTTTTTTATTTATTTAATTTATTAAATGATTTTGTGGCATTTTTAATTTTTTGTAATTCATTATTTACACACATGGCATGCCACGCATGCGTTGACTTGGTCAAAATTGAAAAAAATTACTATTATTGCAAAGGGGCTAAATCATAAAGACCAAAATTGTCAATTTTGTTCATAGGGGGCCAAAATCGCAACTTTTTGAAACTTAGGGGGGAAAAATTGCACTTTAGCCTAATTATTTTTATTTAAATGTTTAAAAATTGTAAATGTGTTCAAAAACCAAATGTATAATTTTTTTTTTATGTAAAAATTATTTAAACATAATTTTTTTCAAAGAAAACACAAAAAATATTCAAAAGGTTTGAATTAAAAAGTCAAATAGTTATTCCATTCTATCTTTGTTATAGCAATAAATACAATAATATACTCATTTACAAATCATTCCACATTTAACCATATTTAATAATTTTTTTGAAAAAAGCGGTTATAAATATCACTGTCTTTTAAATCATAGTAATGATTTCAATAACTCAATACACCTTCAAAATCTTCATCCTTAAATGGAGGTACAAATTCATTATTATCACAATTTTAATTAATATTAAAAAAATATTTTAATATACTTATTTTAACAAATTTCCAATGGAGAAGTCACGGTCATCACTTTTATTTTAACAAAGTTTTTAACTGATTGGAAACACGATTAAACATATTTAATAGTGCAAAGCAAGGAACGTAATACTTTTTGTTTTATTAAGCAAGTTTCCCGTGTTTTGCCTATACACCATTCAATCACAATAAATTCCAAAAATAAAAAAATCGGTCAAAGAAAAAAGATACACATCAAAAGGAAATAATATCCTTTTCAATTAACCATGATATTATTTTATTTGACCATAAAAAAAAAATCAACCATCATACATCATCTATTTTTTTTTTCGATCAGCCAAAAAAATAATATTACAATTGATATATGATATTATTTTAAACAATCTCGTTAAAATTCATTTTTTTTACTCAATTGATACGTATTTGTATACATATATTGGTATCACAAAAGCATATCATGTTACATATTTTTATTACTATTTTTTCTAACAAAACTATTATTATTATCATATTACAACGAAATTAAACATAAAAATTAAGAGATTAATTAGAATAGACTGACGGTGTAAAATGATTTTACACGATCAACCAATTAAAATCACTCAATTAGACACATCATTTAAGTTTTTGTTTGATTTTTTTTCTTTCTATTTTTAACATTTATGTTATGATGATTCTTTAAAAAAAACAAAAACTTTGATGTGTCTAATTGGATGATTTTAATTGGTTGATCGTGTAAAGTCGTTTTACACTGTCAGTCTATTCTAATTAATCTCAAAAATTAATCCATGTTTTTTTTAAAAGTCATACATTTGAAATTAAACACAAAATCATATTAAATTAAATTAAATTAGTGGTTATTACGAAATCTAATTAAATTAGTTTAATATCAATCACTTTAATCAAACCATATTTTTATTATTTGACATTAAAATTTGTAATTTTGAATTATTAGATTATTTGTTTTATTTTAATCTCTAAATTTGAAAATTATAATTTAAATTATTTGATTTAATTTTGTATTATTTGAATTTGAAATTTTTGTTTACTAAATTTGATTTGAAATATTAGAATTAGAATTGAATTTGAATTTGAAAAACTTCCTCTTATACATAAACATGAACATTAAAAACAAATTTGTGAGGATGATTTTGGTGAGAGCATTTTGTGAGGATGAATATGGTGAGAGTATTTGTAAAAATAAATGGACACATGTCAACACTAAAAGAATAGAAAAACATTTCCATAAAGGGATTTGAAAAAAAGTCTCAAATTTATATAACTAGTACAGTGACCTGTGCCAAGCACGGGAAATAAAAAACATTTTTGATCAAATGTATAGATTTTATATTATGTTATCTTAAAGTTTTAAGGATGGTTATAATTTAAATTTGATGTGGAAAAAAATATCATCTTAATTTTGTATATATTTTGAAATATACAAACATTGCACATAACGATTAAAGTATTCATTCATTATACCTATACTAATTATTTGTAGCATAAGATATACTCAGTGTTAAACTTAGCATATGTAATATTTTTGCAAAAATACGCCGATGTACTGTATATTATTATTTGTTACATAATGTATTTTATTAATCATAAAAACTAAAAAAAAATGTATTTTTTTATATAATAGTCAGTGTCAGATGTATACACCTAGTCTGTGAATGCAAACGTTAAATTTTTACGGGTGTGTATAAATATAGTTTGGGCTACAGAAACGGCGATTGTTATTTGTTTTTATTTTTAAAAAAAATCAATGGTCTAATGTAAATATTGTATTTTAGGGTAACAACGATGTAAAAAAAGAAGTTTCGCGTAATGTTATACCTGAAAAGTACATCAATTAAAACTCAATGACAAAAGGACCTGCTTATATAGAAATTGCATGTCCTTTAATGACCAGTACGCCTTATAAAGAAATTTAAAAAAACGACTTCCAAACAATACACAACTTTAGTTTTCTAAATTATAACAACAACAATTCTAAAACATAACCAATGATCATACCTTTTGAAAAACTTCACGATACACAACATTTTTGGTCTCCTTGCAAGCATTATTATCTTCATCCAAGATGACCAGCTTCAAACATTTTCTAGAAGTAACTCGAGAGAGAGTGACATAGAGTTGTCCACGCGTGAATTGCAAAACAAATCGTCAATGGAAATTGCCTGCGCCTAAATTTGAAGGGTAGTCCTAGATCACTCGGAATAAGATTCATCCTGGGAATGAATACCCTGGTACCTGCCTTTTTCCTATAATTACGGTAGCAGCTATCATGCTATTCCCTAGATGTGTAACTGCCAGCCTCGTACAATTACATAGTCCATTGTCCTGATCGATGTTTCTCATCAGCATAACTGGACATCTCACCCTTAGTTTCAACCGGTAATTTAGAATTCCAGAGCTCTTAATACCATTAAGAAATTCTGTTGTGAACCACTCGCTTTGGACATCAGAATTTTCATCCGATCGACAAACAAAATCAGAGCTTAAATACTCTTTCTCTTCACCTGGAATCAGTGACATCATATATTCGTTAACATGCTCAACTAAATCAAGCGTTGGTGCGAGTATTCCCCTTTCTTGGAAAAATAGCGGGTCACCAAGGTTATCATTCAAATCGGGATACACAAAGTCTATAAGTGATATCAACGGATTTGTTGTGTCCGATATGAGCAAATCTTCAGGAATTTCTACCTTCATTTCACCATTCTCATCCAAAGCGTCGTTGCCGTCTCCAATTGAGAGTATCCACTTGCCAAAATTAGCAATTTCTTCCTGCTCTGCAAGTACCGAAGATGCACCTAATCTCGTATTGACAGTAAGCCTCAACACATTACAATAAGCTCATATCTTTGATGAATTGATTGAGGCATCAACAATATCCTGCCTCGTTCCTTTTCGGACAACATGCAATATCTGCCTGACATCACCACCTAAAACTAATGTCATTCCACCAAAAGGTCTAAACTCGTTCAGGGGATCATTCTTGGACATGATATCACGCATTGATCGGTCAACTGCCTCAAAACACCATCGGTGCATCATTGGAGCCTCATCCTAGATTATCAACTTTGCAGCACGCACCAGGTTTGCCCTAGGAGTATCCTTTTCCATCATAAGCGATGATGCCTCATTAATCTCAATAGGGACTGTCAGCGTCGAGTGTGCGGTTCTTCCACCTGGTAATAGAAAAGCCGTTATACCGCTCGATGAAGTATTCAATACAATTAACCCCTTCGATCTCATAGCAGCCGACAATGTTTTTCGTATAAAGATTTTTTCAGTACCACTGTAACCATAAAAGAAAAAGAAACCACCGTCGTCAGAACCAACAGACTGCATGATCTTGTCATGCACACATCTTTGTTCATCAGTCAGCATCAGTAACATGTCAATGTGTGTCTTTTCCCGTTCATCTTTGTTGTAATTTAGCTCATCAACGATAAGCTTGTTCGTGAAAGTTGGCATGTCTGTTGTGTTTGGCCTGGGCATAGATTTGAAGTTAGTAAGCGACCATCCGTTTTCCTGAAACAACATTTCAATTTGAATCAAACACAGGTTCTTCAAGTCATCGTCACCGGTACGCAGATTTGCATATTAAATCTAAAGTCACAAAATTGATATTAACACCTTTGCATGCATATGTGTGCACGTTGAAGAGAAAGAAAAAATATTAGCTTTATATGAGAATCCTTTATATTTAAACATAAAAGCCTAAAAAATGTGGAAAATACTGAATGGTATCGTAAAGTTAGTAACTCTTAGTTTGTTCTTTACTATATCCTAAAAAAAGTACCTCTTAACTACTTAAACTACTCTAATAAGCATTTACTATATCCTAAAAAATACACCCCTCGAAAACAACCTTGTCATCAAGGTTGGAATGTGCTAAATTTCTTAATGTGTAATAGTCTTCAAATGAATCACCCTTATCCCTATTTTTTATTAGTGAAGTACTGTTTTTCTTCACATCTTCAACAATAACATGAGTAGTTTCTCTCCACTTCATTTGCATAAGCTTTTCATTTTGAGAAAAAGAGAGATAACTGATCTCATAACCATTTGAAATAAATTATTTGTCTAAGAAACTTTTATAAAAATAATTGTCTCGTCCATGTCATTTGCACCCTGATGCTAAACTCTTCATCCCATAATTCCAAGTAGTATTTTACTTGTGTTGCTTCAAAAACAACAACAAAGGAGTACGCAAAGAGAAGTGCAGTGGAGACAACACTAACAAAGCATATCTCAGTGGAGACATGTTTGTACTTTGAAGTTGTATGTTACCTCGTAATGCATTTTAAGTGCGGCTTTTCCTTTTAAAGTTGCATAATGACTCGCCATTTGTTCTAATTCTCATTAATGACAATTACAACATGTTCTGGCCTTTAAAAAAAAAATCATTATGTCTTGAAACATGCCTATTTTCACTTCTGTCTTTGTCATAAAAACTAAAAATGATAGTAAGAGAATAAATACAATGCAACGGAAAAAATGATATTAAGTTACGACTCAATTCTTAATCGAAAAAAGTTTCTTTCAGCTTAACTCAAACTAAAAATATTCTTATTGTGGTATATCTTGAATTAAGCCCGCAAACTAATTGGCCTACAAACTAATATTTTGTAATTAAAAAAATTATTATTAAATTTATATAATATAGATTTCATTTGTTCATAAATCTTTTTTATGGATTTGCTAGAAAAAATCAATTTAATAGAGTACCAAACTCTCTTCAGGTAAAACTTTAAGTCCAAACAAATATTTATGTCAGAATTCCCAATAAGAAATAAATCTATCTGAGAACATGATATCTTACTCTTGTTTGTAATAATATTCTCCTTTCTTTTCCTAAAGTAAGATAAAAAGACAAAAACAAAAAAAAAATTCTAGGATGGATTTACCGAATGCATTTTTCTCCCCAAGGCTATACCCTCATTGACGCCTTCAAAACATATCAAACACTCCTTACATGCTCATTTAGATCCCCTCCTAGAAAAATGTTCTTATTGTGGTATATCTTGAATTAAGCCTTTTAAATTCTTCCAAAATTTTATTTTAGGATATTCTTCCAAATCTACCTAAGGTGAGTAAACACTAATAGCATTAAAGATGTCTTATTTCCTTTCAAAAAAATAAATTAAAGATGTCTTATTAAACTACAAATTTGTGGGCTACAATCCAATCTCCTATCCTCTTTACATTCACAATATCTTTTTTTCATTCCTTATAGTTTACCAATGCTTAAACACTGAACTATCTAATTCTTTTGTCTTTTCACTCACCCACTTAGTTTTTTGTTGGCACATAAAATTAATCTTCCTCCTAGTCATAACGTCAATGATTTTCATATATGTTCAAGTAAGGGTGCCTTTATTCCATGTTCAAAAACATATCCTACTCTCATAAACTAACTTCTTTACCCACACGTGTTCATAAAGATGTGGGACCCTTGCTTATTTTTTACTTCATTCAAGCATCGATGTATTCACCTTTGCTCATTTAACATTGTACTTGAGTTATACAACACATTTCTTCTAGGCACTGACCTAATGTTCACACTATTATATACTTGGTCCATGCCATAAAGATTCAAAGTCTTTCAATTAAATTCAAGTGTTCAAATTTTAAACAGTAGAATCTAGTCCAAGTCTTGAAATTTTTATTATATATAATGTCATTTAATTAAAGGGTTTTTCTATCATGTGCAAATTTGCACATGTTAAGAAGTTTAAAGTAGTATGTTTGATTTGGAACTTGTGTATTTTCTATTAAGTTTTTCAATAAATAATTGTTGTTTTTAGTTACTTTAACATGCAATATTGCACATGTTAGACAAATCTTATATATATATATATATATATATATATATATATATATATATATATATATATATATATATATATATATATATATATAAGATATTTTTTTTGAAGGAATATATTTAAGATATTTGTTAAAAAGTTATGTGCAATTATTTGTTGATCTAACCTAATGAAACTTGATTGCATCGAATAATAGATTACAATGAAAACTGACCGATCATGTGAACACATGTAGGCTTGGATACAAAATCATGTTTGCTTATTTTGAAATAGGTCTCCTCATTGATAATTAATTTTGTTCATACCCATAACTATCATAAAATTATATTTGCTTAAATTTAATTTTTTTTTGAAAGGTTTTTTTTTCTAAAATTAGACGACGAATGAATTGAATGATTCTATTTCCTATGTTAGTGGTCATTTACTATTGATAGATCTTCTTTCCCTCATCAATGGAACTCTATTCAGTTCATTAAAAAACAATGACATATTGAAAGTGCTCATCCCACTTTTACTAAAAAAAAATAAAAAAATTCAGGACAA
>Ga0209282_1001463_pt1 | contig 13007 bp, 10 predicted proteins | sample Mtrugardesep15_FD_187529 | JGI IMG/M metagenome (GOLD analysis project Ga0209282, IMG submission 187529) | Root nodule microbial communities of legume samples collected from California, USA - M. trunc garden sep15 (SPAdes) (version 2) | ecosystem: Host-associated > Plants > Roots > Nodule...
ATCTACTACCGGTGTTGTCTTTTGTTAGAAGATGTGGAGTTCATGGGCTTTAGCTATTAAAAAAGGTTATTCATCATCATCACCAACAAAAGCAATGCAACTATACTCTAAAATGCACCGCAATGGCTTTCTGCATTCTCTTCACCTTAAAATCTTCCACCCGTTTACCCATCATTCATCGCCTTCACGCCCATATCATCAAACTTGGTTTCACCTCTCATGTTCACATATCAACTTCTCTTCTCAATTCCTACGTTTTTCTCTCTTTTCTTGATGCATGTATACTGTTTGATGAAATGCCCCAAAGGGATACAGTCACTTGGAACACCATGATTTTGGGTTGTTCAAGATCGGGCGATGTTAAGAAAGCACGTGAGTTGTTTGATGAAATGCCTCATAGAGATATTGTTTCATGGTCTAACATGATTTCTGCTTACTCAAATGTTGGAAGTTATATGCAAAGTTTGTATATTTTTAGACGAATGTTGTTTGTTGAAGGAATAAAACCGGATCAGGTGATTGCTGGTTCGGTTTTATCAGGATGTGCTCACATGTGTTGTCGTGGATTGTTAGGCGGAAAATCAGTTCATGGTTACATAGTGAAAAATGGGTGGGAGTTGAATGTGGAGATAGGTGCTGCTTTGGTTAACATGTACGCTAAAGGTGGAGTTTTGAGAAATGCTGCAATGGTTTTGGAGTTGATGGATGAAAGAGATGTTACGTCTTGGACTTTGATGATTTGTGGGGCTGTGCGATGTGGTTTTAATAAAGAAGCATTGATTGTGTTTGAGAAGATGCAAATGGATGGAGTTAAACCCAATGAATTGACTTTCACCGGGGTGCTTAGTGCTTGTGCTCATGGTGGGTTTGTTGAGGACGGAAGAAGGTATTTCAAAATGATTGAGGAATGTCGTTTGAAACCAAGAGTTCAACATTATGCATTCTTGGTTTATTTAATTGGGAAAAGTGGGATGCTAGAGGAAGCTTACGAGATTATCAGAACGATGAAAGTGGAACCAGATGTTGTTGTCTTGGGTTCCTTCTTGTCAGCTTGCAAGGAGCACAAGCAATTTGAGATTGCTGAGGGGGTGATTGAGCAGGTTCTGAGGATGGCAAAGCCAGAAAATTATAAAGGGCTTTATAGCCTTATTGCTGATTTGTATGTCATAGGTGATAAATCAGAAGAGGCTGAAAGGATGAAGAAGTTGATTATTAAGGAACATTTGAGACAGGCCAAGGGGTTAGATTTCGACAGAAACGGATTAAGATAACCTTATCATATTTTTATTCTTTCATTTACAAATCATAGTTCTTTTATTAGTTAATACTGACAACATATTTGAAGGTAGGGCAAATTCAGTTATAAGCCTATTCTTTTTATGCTTGTATATTGTAATACTTTCATTTACAATCTTTTAGATGGAAATAATATTTGAGAGAATTGAGTTCAGACAACCGAACTCCATCAATGCTCAATAAGTTTGATAAAAAATGTATGACATCATTTTTTTATAGATAGGTCCAGCTTAATTAGATTTTAATTACTTTGATCATACTAAAACATCCAGATAAAATTGGATCAAATGTTGTTCAATATTTTAATTATGTTGATCATACTAAAACATCCAGATAAAATTGGATCAAATGTTGTTCAATAACTTGAGAGGGAGGGAGAGAGGGAGGGTTAGATTTAAACTAATAATGATTGTTACTTTGACGTTTTTAAACTTTCGAAATAGGTTATAGCTTCCTAAGTCAGTAGGGAGTGTGACCACTTGAAAAGTGTTAGCGGCCAAAACATCAGCCTAGTATTTTGAACAAAGGTATTGAAAATAAGTAATCAATAGTACTGTATTATAGTTTGTAGTTACCAAAAAATTGAGAGAAGTGAATTGAAAAACTTCATCATTCTCCTTACCTTGATACATTTCCAAGCGCTTTTTCAATATATATATATATATACCTTGGGGAGTGTCATAGATTACAAGGAAGATCCGTCACTGAGTAGATGGACTAATGACTCTGGTGCAGCAGGGATGAATAAAAAACAAATACAATATTGAAGGCATTTGCCTTCATTAACTTATTGAATAATTGTTTATATAGAGAAATATTTTTATCATCAAACATAGGAATGCATATTTAGAGCCCGTTTGTTATAGTTTTTTTTAAGAAAAAAAATCATTTTTTTAAATAAATAATCACTTTTAACAGTTTTGCATTTGTTTGTGAAACTCCCGAATTAATCATCTACAAAATGAAGTTTCATTAATAAAACTCACATAACATTGACCAAAATAATCATTTAAATATGCACAATATGATGTCGTTGAACTTAAATAGGAAGAATCCTTTTCTTGACGTAAAAGAGAAGGTATAGTTTCTTTTTTCTTTTTTCTTTTTTCTTCCAATAGTATCATCTATTTAGAAACAAATAAAAAATCATTTTTTAACTGGGTACATAATGCAACTAATCCTTTTTCTTCTTTTTTTATGAACGAGTTGTCATTGCTTGATAGCTTTTCAAGATATATTTCAATTTATAAGATAAGATTTAAAGTTAATTTATTTATTTTAAAATTCAGTCAAAATACATTAATTTTTGTTCACTAAACTTTATCTTATAAATAGAATCAAAGGGAGTAAGCGGCAATCATAAATTTCATTTACCCAATTTGACACAATACTCCTTTTCAAAAATGAGTGTCGTTTTAGTCAAAAAAAATTATTTTAAAATGAATATTATTTTCAGTTTCCAACGCACTATTAATTACTTTTTTATCAATAATACCCCTAATTAATACTATGCACATTACTTCCAAAGTAACACATTTTACTTTAATTTATAATGATGAAAAATGCACCAATAGTTAACAAGATTATTTTAGTAAAAATGGCATGTCTATAGACAACATTATTGCATTTCTTAATTGTGTATAACAACTTAAAACGACACTTATTTTGAAACGGATGGAGTAGAAGATTTATTTCAATCCTTTACTACAGAGCTAAAAAGCACCTGCAATTTCCCAAAATCCAACTGATGAAAACTTGTGATCAATTTAAAGAAAGCAAAGTAAATTACTCTCATCGTGAATAGTCGACAATGAATTGATTGTTAATGTTATTAAAAGAAAAAAACACTAAGAAAAAATAAATAAGCTCTTGATATATCATCACACTCGATTGCACAAGATAAAAAATCATCTTTCGTGATACCTCTTTTGTCCAATCTATCCTTTGTTTGGATGGGTTTTTGACTTATCTCCAAGCAAATAATAAAACGTTAAAGAAACCAACTTTATCAATGATTTTGATTGATGAATGACTCGTTCTACCCCCTTGAGATAAAAATGATAAGCTTCCTTGACCAAATATTCTTTAGTAAGACAACTACTCAAGTCCATTTCTCTGTAACATTGGTTTGCAAAACAATGTTATCTAACAAAACAAAACCATCAAACACCATCTTCTATTCCCATGCAAAACAATGTAAATCAGATTAATATTTTATAATTCTAAAGGTTATTTGAAGATACTATTAATGTAGATAACTATGTTGATACCAGTCCAAGAATTTCTAACAAAACAAAATGGATATTTATCTTTTACCATTAGATCATACCTTTGAATTTGAGTTCTCCATTGACAATATCTTTTTGATTCATTTACTAAATCACATTATATTTGTGGATAATATCTTTCTTTAGCTTAGTTTATGGAAAGATTCTTATATTAGCACTCATTGATTTGGTTGATGGAAAGATTATCAACTCTACAGTTGTTGATTAAGATTTGAATATTACTTAAGTTGCAATTTAGTTGAATTACTTGAAAAAATCTGTATTTGGACATACAACCGAACTTTTATAATTTAGGGTTCTAGGTCAAGAGTAGACAATGACATGTAAACACCGGTAATAATTTAAGAAAAAATCAATTGATTAAATATAATTATATATGTCGGTGTTGGATATGTCAGACACCAAATACGTCTTCAAACCGATATGACACTGCTACATAGTGGATTGATTATTGTTTATGAGATGGGTCTTATGTTGAAGGATTGGTTCTGGGTCAAGAGTAGAAGTTTCAACTAAATAGTGTTGATATGTGTTGCTTAGTAGTATTGTAAGTCATTTGTACCATTCATATGAGTGTTATGGATGTGGATGCTTTTAAGTTCGACTAAATAGACTCTAAATTTTTAGTTATGTGTAAAAAAAATGTTGATCAAGAAAGTTTAAGATGGGGTTGATAGATTAGTCTAAAACAAAAAATCTTAAAGCTCAAATAACACTTTAATTTACATTTAAGAGTCACTTTTTCTTTACCAAAAATCAAACTCTTTTGAGTTCTCTATAACTATAGTGCATATTTGAAAAACAGTTCTAATCATTAAGGATAAATTAAATTATTTTTTGACCAAATTAACAATAAATTTACGAAGAAAATGTTGGATTGAAGAATCATTTGTAATATTTGTTCTATGGACGAAATAATAAACAACCAATAATGTAATATTTTACTTCTAAAAAAAATAAACCATTAATATGATATTTATTTGCTTAGATAGACGAAATGAGAAACAACCATTAAAACTCATTTTTTATCAACAAAAAAGAAACCATTAAAACATAGTTGAAGCGGACCAGTTTAAATTGAGAGGGATGTTTTTGCCTGTTAAACTAAGACTTTTTTTTTTTTTTTGAGGGAACCTGTTAAACTAAGACCCGTGGACTATAATATTTGTTTTTAAATTAACAATTTTTTTTATTTGTATTTATATATAATGGTAGCGATAAAAAAAAAAGTAAATAAATTTGAATACATTCATTATTTGTTCTGAATCTGAGTGAGGGCAGTTTTAGTGGCAATTTGAAATTGACTGATCGATTCACTGAGTCTCAGTCAGTCAGGTTCTTTACCTCTCTTCTCCAAATTCATTTTTCTCTTCATTCGTTCTTTACCAATTTCATATTGAATTTCTTCAAACCCCCAAAACCTAATTCTTGTCATTTTATTGTGTTATTAAGAAAAAATGGCAGAACTGAGTTTGGGAATTTTAATTGACATTGTTGATGAGGATTGGATGAGAGACACTCTTCCTCAAGATGGTATTTTTTTTCTCTCTCTCTCTCTCTCTCTTCCTATATCTTTAATGCATTTTGTTGAGGAAAAAAATTTGCACCGTCAGTGTATACTAATTTTACAACTATGTCAACTACAAATAGATTATTCCATAGTTATCTTTAAAAAACAGTTGCAAAACAAGGCTACATGGCAAAATGGTTAGTTCCCATTGGACAACCGGGTAAAAATAGTTTACACTGTCGGTGCATAATCATTATAAACGAAATAAAAAGTTGAATATATATTGAGAGTCTTAAGCAGTCTTCCACGTTCTGTTTATATATTGTATATTGATAAATTGTCCTGAATTGACGACACACATTTGAAAAAATGTGAATAAATGAACAAATATAACAAAATATTGATGGTTGGTTTACTTGATCTGAGAATGTAAGTTTAGGGATGGATGAAATTGGTGATATCCATGTGGGAATGTGAATCTGATGTGTGCTGTTTTTACAGATCTTCCACTGCCTCCAACGCTGGTTGTTCGGACAGATGATACCGAGGACTCAAGTATGTTCTTAATTCATTAACTAAAGCTGTTACATTTGTGGATACTATCTTTCTTGAGCTTAGTTTATTAAAACATTGTTGTATTAAGCACTCGTTGATTTGGTTGACGGGAAGATAACTAATTATGCAATTGTTGATTAAAATTTAATATTACTTTAGAAGTTGCAATTTAGTGGAATTGCTTCAGTGAAATTACTGTTGTTTAAAAGAAAATGTGTTCTTGGACATGCAACTGTACTCTTACAGTTTATGATGCACAATGCATTACTGACAGCGGCATGTAAATAACGGTCATAACTTAAGAAAATTGAAGTGATTCATTGTAACTATATATGTTGGTGTCGGATACGGACACATATTGGACACCAAACTCGTCTTCAAACTTATGTGTCAGGGTTACATAACTTATAATAGTGGATTGATTGGGTCTTATGTTGGAGGATTGTTTCTGCTTTTTGTTGTTGACTTTTTAACGCTATGTGATTTGTTGTTGATCAGATCAGGAGGCACAACAAGTTAATAAGGATGCTTGGCACGATCTTGCCCTTGGCCAAGAGTAAAAGTTTCAATAAAATAGTGCCTGATGTATGTTGCTTAGTAGTAAGTAGAAGTTTCTGTCTTAAAAACACTCTTTTGTATTTTTGCTTTGAACTCTAAAGGCAACCCTATGCATAATGATATGTTACTGTTGCGAAGCACAAATCTGTAATAAATTTTGTTAACAGTGTTTAGTTTGGGAAATAAAAGGATGGAGAGAGTTTAAATAAAATCTCTTGCTTTTTTGGAAATTTGAAGAATCAATGTAACAAATTTTGATTGGTTAGCCTGGTTTATTACTGTGGTCGAACTAAATAGCATGACTCATTTTTAAAATTCAAAGCCATCCTTACATATGTCATCTCTGTCAACTCTTGGTGCCAACACCATTTCAAGCTTATTTGTTTAAAATCATATTAATCACAGTTTGTTCGTTCTATTTTCTTTCACCTTTTATAATAGTTGGTACCAAATATCTTTCCGTACCCTCCAATTTCTTCCAACCAAATATGAAAGTCAGTTTTAAGTTTGGTTTTGTGAAAATGTTTTTTTTTTGCTTTGGCAAGAAAATTTCTATTGTTAGTTAATACAAATATTATATTCTACTATAGTTTTTCTACCAAAAATTATTCTACTGTGGTTAGCCATGCTAATGTACTATACTTCCTGTAAAATGGTAGATGACTGCGAAACTTATATAATGGAATAAAACAGATAAATATTTTTTTAATGTAGAAAAAAACATACATATACTTAGGAGTCTGGTATTTATAATTCTGTTCTGATTATCAAATTTGCATTATTATCAAGCCTTCTTGTGTTGTTGCTGTCCAAAATTGGTCTTGTATCTCATTCATAGTCATCAATAGATCCAGCGCTCAAAATAGGCGCAACTTTTCACCTTCTGCGTTTTTGAAAAACTTTTGGAAATGCAATTGTCATAAAGTATACTTCTATACGGCAATAAAATCGATTTTCATGTATGTGTATATTCAAACTCATGCATAGAAAAAGCGGATGTTCTGTTAAAAAAATTATGTGCGGAGTAGTCGAAAGTTTTTTCCGTACATGCCTATGACAGATTTTTGACTGCATATTTGTCACAATCCTGTTTGTTTAAAATAAGCGGGTATTCTGTCATAAAAATTATCGTTGTTCTACAACTTATAGGTTGGTGAATCAAATGATAGGAAGCAATGCAGAGCTCCAAAAAATATTGCATTGGTATTTATGGACCAAAAAAAAAACAATCTATACTAGACACACCATTCTCCTCTTGGTAAAAGTATGGTTGAGATAGATGTACATCTGAGATATCAACAAATGCAGAAGAAAGTCATTAGCCAAGACGAAAGGAAGGACAACCGAATATCATTTAAATTCTTAAATAAAGCATCCGGGTCTTATATGCAGCCATGAATGGCCAAAAAGGGTCACTAATATACGAATCAAAAACGACAAACGATTGTTAGCTGATATGTTTAATAAATGCAATCCACAAACTCATTACAAAGAAGAGACTGGCCTTTAACTGGTACAAATTTAAAACAACTTGAAATTTATATTCAGCAAAAAAATAATATCATAGTAAGTGAAAAAAACAGCACTCGTGTCCCGATATCTCACAATCACAACAATGAGACAACACTTCAGCTTGGAAAATTGAGGGGGGAAAGGAAAAGACATCTGCTAGGTACAATTGTACCACCAGAGTTTACATTTGTTACAAACTAATATACTAGATTTCCTTTATATCTAAAATAATTTCTTTACAAACGTAAACAAATCTTGAATTGTAAATAAATTCATTTACTTCAACAGTGCAGGAGGTATTCCAATCATAGGAAAGGGTCACCACTTGCAGGTACTGTTGTTGGATTTGGAGTATTGGTTTCTAAAACCTCTGCTACCGGTGACGGGGCCTCAGGAGGGGCTGGATCACTTGTAGGCTCTGCCTGAACAGTTTCCCCATTAACATTTGGATTTTCTTCACTTAGTGACGCCGGGGTAGGACCTCCATTATCTACGGCTGTTTCGCCCGAATTTGATTCAGGTGGAGTGGCCTCAGGAGTTGGTGTGGAGTCTGATGGAGGTGGATCACTAACTGGTGCAGGTGCAGGTGCAGATTCAGGCTGCTGCGTAGAACTGTCTGGCGCTGCTGTGGTTGCAGGAGGTGCTTCCAGTGCCAATGGCTTGCCTGGTTGTGGCTGGGAACTCTGAGCAGCAGAAGCTGGTTTTTTCGAAATGGAAATGGGGGCATTAAGTGACATCATCCCCGGAGGTAGGATTTCAATAGGTGGTTTCTTGCCTGCATCTGCCAAACTCGTAAGCTTAGGCTCCTCAAGAGAAGCCAGAAATGCAGATGTAGCATCTGTCTTTTGTGATGGAGTAGGCTCAACCTCTCTCTGTAGCACTTGGTTCCAGGCCTGAACCAAATTCTTCAGAGTTGGACGTCCATGTGCCTGAAAAACAAAGGTCAGATTACAAATACTAAATAAAGCGGTCATCTAGCTGTACATAACAGATCATACATGAGCATGAAGCACAGCCTCTGCCATCATTCCGGTATCCTGCCATGCTTTCTCCATTAGAGCATTGTCGCCCAAAACAGCAGCAGAAAATGCAGCTTCCCGTCCCAAGCCAAGCGTGATTAGGTTGTTTATCAAACCCTGTAGTGCATAATGTAATCCTTTGCTTATGATTAAACAAAAACTTCAAAATTGACAAGCTAGAGAAGACTAATTGATCTAAACAGAAACAAAAACAAGTCTGTTCCTTTTACTCAAACAATGTGCTTCCATTAAACCAATATCACTAGATAATCATGGACAAAAAGCAGAGGCATAACTAGTCATAGCTAAAATGATAAACACAATCCTGACAAATGCCATTTTGCACACAGGTCAGATTGTCTATTCACTATAAGGAACCAAATACTGTAAAAGCAATTCATTGGGATCCTAGTCAAAGAAAGATTCTAACCTTATTGTTGCACAACAAATAATAGGAATCAACTATGTTGTAAAGAATACTAAACTTACCCAAAAGTGATACAAAACTATGGTTAAAATGAAGACTATGAATGACATGTATTTTGTAGTGGTAGATCTTATCAACAAATTCGATAACAATAGATTCCAAAGAATAAAACCCCATCTAAATCTAGTAGGAACAATGGATCTAGCTTTAACTTTGCAAAGTAACAAACATTGACAGACTGCTCATTTTATATCCTCTTCACACTGGTAAAAAACCTACAAACATTCTTCCATATTTTCCTACCCCCTAATCCCCCTTCATTTCTGATTGGGTATTCTTATTACCATCAATATTCATTTCTCTTTAAAACAATAGTTCTCTCTTAAATTTCTTTTATCTCTATAATCTAAAACCTTTCTTCTATAAGTATAATGATAAGAATAAACACTTCTATAATTCTAGGGTGGAATTTCTTTTGTCTCCTGTATTTACCATCTTGATCCCAGCTCTTGGGATTGGGATTTACTAGAATAATATATTCTATTCTATTAATTATGATCTAGTTCTATTAAATTAGTATACCAACATGCACCAAACAGCTAGAAATCAGTGTTATGATCTAGTTCTATTAAATTAGTATACCAACATGCACCAAACAGCCAGAAATCAGTGGGTTGGAAAAAAAAAAATTAAGAAAGACTGCCTACACTTAGCCGAGTCAACTCTCCATGATTTGCAAGGCGCAATGCTAATCCCCTCAATTCATGACCTTGTAAAGCACCTTTAACTGATCCAGCTGCAGCTAACCTCTTCAGAGCTTCGCGGGCAATTTCACCCTGTGCTGTAGCATCTGCAGCGTCAATAAGATCCAAGAACTCTTTTGCGAATTTCACTATACCCTGAACACCTTCAGCTATATCTTGTTTTTTATCTGTCACATCTTGTTTTTTATCTGTTAAATTAAGAATGTCATTCAAACCCAGCCCAGTACCATCGTGTCCAATATCCCGGCTATTACTCATGGTAAGAAGACAATGAAGAGCTCTCTTCAAATCATTACTCTTCATTGCCAAATCAAACTCCAACCTACAGAACGTAAACAGCCAACGTAAGGAGTAAAGAAATATTGTACAAATGTCGATTAAAATTGCTAGCTCTTGGCTATAAGTATACAACACACCTCTTTGATATTCCAGGCAAATGAAGTGCTTCAGTAGCATAGCCCATTCCTAGCATAAATTGTGCTAAATCATCATGGTGTTCTCTTCCAAGCCTACTTGCCCTGTTTGAAAAAATATAATGTGAGATATTCATATATATATCTGAACTCGTAAGTAATAAATATGAAAAGAGAAGGAAATCAATACCATTTTACTGCACTAACAGCATCACCATAAGCAGCAAGACATCGGCAGCGAATACCGGGATGACTCAAAGATAAGGCGTGAGCTCGCATGTACCTACCACAACCCAGGTATTAGTAGCATCATTCTAGAAACCAGCTTCTAATAAAAATGAAAGACCTTGAATTTGAAATCGATATATAAATACAACATTCCCATATTAGATAACAAAAAGAAAAGTCAAAACTCAATTAAACACATTGAGTGCATCACACATCTCTTTATAAGAGCTACTCCAACTCTGTTTCAAATGCAATTGTTCGTAATCACGTGCTTTCTTGAATTTCTGCTGACTGCTCATCCATGACAACATTCAACCCAGTAAAATAAACAATGATCTCTTTTGGGGTTTGATCAAATTACATTGACTCCCGCTCTTTATAAGGACATTTAATTAGTCTAATTTCTGAAATATTAAGAAAATCAACCTCAAAAGGAGATTATCATATAATCTAGCCCCCCGATGTGAAAGCCATTAATGTGTTTCATGCATTAAAGCGAATGAGAGAACAGAAAGTTCAGGAAAAAATATATCAAATACAAAAGCCATCGAATATGGATGTCTTGGACATTTAGTAGAGGTTGTGTTGAAATAGTATTTGAAGCTATTAGGGCCATTAAATAGTCACTGCTGGAAATTAAAAAGCAATGGGACTACACGTAGTATTGGAAATTTAGGATGATAAGAAATAGTTCAAAACATATTGTCCTATAATGTATTTTATTTTGACGTATATAAATACAGCCTTCTGGGTGAAAAAATATAATGCACTTAGTTATGATCTTCTCTGTTATTTTCTCAGCCTAAGAAGTCCAAATTACCTGTCAATTAGCCAAAGAACTCCATCCTTAACACCAACCACAACAAGGGGCCCAACCGGACGTTTCTGCTCCATCGGAAAACGAGTAACTGCCACAGACACACCTCCTCCACCAACCGCTATTTCACTTGCCTTTCTCTCCTCCGCTTCTTTTGTCCAAGAGTCATCACCATCAGCTCTAGATTGTTTTGGTAATGAGAGGAAAGGTGGCACCGAAGGAGCATGCTGAAATGAAGCCAATCGAACCACCTGGAATAGTAACAAGAAATAAATATCTATTTCTCTCTCTCTGATATGTGTGTGTGTGTGTGTGTGCGCGCATGTGTGTCTGTGTGTATGTGTAGACAGGAAAATTACTAGATCAAGGAATAAGACACCCTCAAAGGAAACCATCAATATATGTTTATTATTACTACATGAGATGACAAAGTAACTCGTGGTGTGTGTTGAAACTGAAACATGAGATCGAATACAAAAATTCCAATTTTTGAACCAAAGTGAAAAAACAGACACCAGATTTATAAGCAATTGGAGAGCAGTATTCTATGCTTCAAATTTCTCACTGTTTGTAACTTTTAGTGAATAGTATAATATAAAACCGGAATTATAGACTTGAATTGCATGCTATTATCTCCATCAATATAAAAATAACACAAATTTAAATAGACGTTAATCTCATTCTTTTCAGCCTCTAAAACTGAAGAAAACCAACAGCTGAACAAAGATGTAGAATATATCAATGTTGTCAACACAAAGATGCCCTAGTTTTGAATAGTAATGCTGGATTCAAAGGGAAAAAAAAACTAATTACATACAAAATTCCATCTAAAATATTCTTTGAATTCATTCAAGCAAACATCTATCAAACGTGTCTACTATCTAGAAATAAAATATTAAACCTTGAGGAAAATAAACCCTGAATGTCTGCAATCATTTCCATATATGATAAAAATTGAAAACATTTTTTTAACCTGCAGCATCGGTGGCCTTAATGATATTCTTTCTTCTATAGTAGATTGAGGACCTTCAACTGTAATTAGTGCCAACTCTCCATGCTCTGATATTGCTCTTGTCTGTGCTTCTCTCAATTTCTGCTCTTCTTTCATCTTTTTTGTTTCAATGTCAATTTGTGTAACCCCAGCGTCCACAAAAACAACTCTGAAATCAAAACATAGAACATAAAATAAATTATGAATTTTGGCTGTTGGAGATTTTAATTAGATGTTAATTACTAATCTTCACCTGACAACTTATGCTAGGGATAGTTAGTCACTACAAAAACTTTCACTTTAAAGATTTACAAGCATCCCACAGAGAAATATAAACATGCAGATGTTTGTCAGAAAAATTAGATTTGTTTTTCTTTGGGGATGGTATGTATGCAGAAGAGATGACAAGTGTCTGAACATTAAGTGCGTCACTGAAGAGTTTCCGGTACAAATAGATTTTCACAAAGGATCGAATTAAACTCATCTATCTGAGAACTCATTATACAGTCAAGATGAGCATCTAAGAGCATGCTTTTTCGCAATGCTATTGTCGTGCTGAATAAAAAAATAGGATAGGGGAAACACTAAGCTGCGAATTGTGGACATATACTCCGGAGACCAAGGGGTTT